>Ga0116231_10003081_pt1 | contig 34850 bp, 16 predicted proteins | sample S1TSphgellanicum_2_FD_89695 | JGI IMG/M metagenome (GOLD analysis project Ga0116231, IMG submission 89695) | Host-associated microbial communities from peat moss isolated from Minnesota, USA - S1T2_Fd - Sphagnum magellanicum MG | ecosystem: Host-associated > Plants > Peat moss > Unclassified...
CCTATTTTTAAATTTTTAAATATTAATTAATGAAATATAAATAATTTAATTTATGGTTAATAAGAGGTTGACACGTGGTGCCTAGGTAGGTAGATAATAATTAAACCCTATTAAGTATGTAGCTTTATTTAGGTATGTAAGTAGATTGAAAAATAGCTAGGTTTTGGTTATATAACTAGGTTTAAAATAATCCGATTTTATTTTCAAATTTGACCATTTCATAAAGGTCAAGTTTTTTTCATTCACTCATCCCCAATGGCACTTGGTATTTGGTTTCAACATAACTATTGCTCCTACTTATATACTGAACCAAATATAATTGGAAGCCAAAGGATATCGGTTAAAACATTCCATTGCAAACCTCATGGACCAACCTAGTTGCTGCAACTATTGTATTAAAGTATAACAGCCAGGGGAGGGCTCTGTTGCTTTTGTTGTCCAAACAAAACTTGAAACCCTCCTCTTGGCGCATCTAATACACTAAAAATCGTTGAAAACAAATTAGAAATGAGAAAGTTATGGCCCCCCAAAGTAAAGGGGGTCAAATTGTTTTTTTATTAAGGCCGGTTCTTAAACACCTAGAAAGTTCATTTTATGTTGTTTTTTTGCTATTAGAGTTCAAATGTGATTTGTAGGAATTCAGATGGTGCTCCTACAACATTTTAAATCATTTAAAATGAATAAGAAATAAGAAAGTTATGAGCTTTGAAAGTAGGAGGGGTCCTAAGAAAAAAAACAAAAAACAAAACGTTTTATAACTTGGAAAGCTTATTTTTCTTATTTTTCTTCTTGCTAGTTTTTCATTACTCATTTTCTTTTGCACTTCAAAGGTGATTATAGGATATTTAGTAATTATGGTTATTTAATGAAAATATGATTTTGATATTATTATTTAGTTTAAATTAATAATTGTTTAGGACGTTTGTATACTCATAGGTTAATTAGTGTAGCCTATTTACATTAATATTTTAACATAAATAATAAAATTTAAATATATAATACCTATTGATTATATATATATATAATTTATTATCACTATAATTATAATAAACACTTAATTAATAATTATGATTATTTATAATAAAATTTTAATATTATCCTATTAATTGATTTCGAATAATTTTTTGTTTAATCAAATGTACATTTTCTGAAAAAATATTCCAAAATAAAATAAAGTCAAACACATTTAAACCATGGTTTAGTTTAATTTAATTTAACATAATTTAGTTTAACAATAATTAGTTTAACCTAACTTAATTTAACCATTATCAATTTTAGCCTAATTTAGTTTAACCATAAATATTTTAGCATAATTTAATTTAACCATATTTATTTTATCCTAACTTAATTTAATTTAATTTATTTTAGCCACAATAAATATAGTCTAATTTAGTTTAGCCATAATTAATATATTTTAATTTAATTTAGCCAAACTTGATTCAGCCATAATTAGTTTGGCCTAACTTAATAGAGCCATAGTTAACTTAAATTAATTTAATTTAGCCATAATTGATTTAATCTAATAAATTTAGTCATGGTTAGTTTAACTTTTTTGTTTATTTAACCTAGGTTAGTTCAGGCTAGCCTAAGTTAACATGGGGTTAACCTTAGTACTAGAGGTACATAATACTATTATATATAACTTATATAAATATATTAAATATAGTATTTAAGTATGTATAAATTTAGGCCATTATTTTTATGACACATGTCCATGTTGTACACATTTAATTGCATGTTAGTTGCACACACAACCGTATGGCCCAAAAATTATACAATACCAAATTTGTAATTGCAAACATGACCAAGATAGTTACAAATGACAACCAGCTACAGTTGCATGCTAGTTACATAGTGACTGGTTGCAAATGACAAGATTTCTAGTAGTGACAATAAATGGACCTTGTTCTTTTGTCTTTTCAGTTGCCCATTGCCAGGTGGCCTACACACCTATGTTATCCACTTTGTTTTTTTGTAAGCTACCCCATTTTTTGATTTTTAAAAGTCCCTATAAAGGGTTGAATCTATCGTTGTCTTGAGGGATTCACCATGGTTGTTCTATTTGCTCAAAAATTGTGTCAAAATTGAATGCAATAATGTGATTTAATCATGCATTGAATTGTTAGCGGTCGCTCACCAATACTCAACAATCTATTTGTCATTGTTGGAAAAAATCCAATTGAGATTTTAATATTGGGTAAGCCAATGAAGTATGCGAATTAATAATATTGGCTGGGAGGATACAAAAATTTCTTCTAGGTAATAGGATTGCAATAATATATTAAAGGTATAATCATTGCAAGTGGATAGTGATGATATCAAAAATGCAAACAAACAATAGAGAGTGAGAAAATGTAATTAAGAATTTATTTGGAAATAAAATAATTATGTGATCAATGTATGAATATTTTATAGGCTTGCAGTTGAGTTCCAAGGATTGATTGGGTACTATATGCATCCTTTAGAGTTATAGGAACTGAATGGGTACTGTAGATGTGTCCTTTGGAGTTCCAAAAATCAAGGATTTTTCAAGATTTTTTAACAAGCAACTCCTATGTTTAACTTCAACCCTAATTCATATCAAAAGTCTATTGAACCACAAATTATTGCCAAGAATGGTATTTTGGTTGCTCATTCAATTGTTGGGACGTCTTTTCTTTCTATTATCATAAACACTTCGTGGTTTTAGGGCCATGTTTATCATTTGATGATTCACAAGTTGTTTTATCATTTTGTTCCTTAAATCTTGTGGCACCTAGGTTCACTTACTTGGAGTTGCATTGAATCATCTACTCGGGTTTTATAAATGATGTTGAAAGGAAGTTCCCAAGGATTACCAAATCCTCCATTGACAAATCTTTCAATAAGCTTGTAAAAAAAAGTTCTAGAATTGGTTTTTTCAAACTTACCCATTCTTGGAAAAAATCCATGGCATGTGTAAACATCGCCTAGTGGTAGTCTTCCATATTCTCCTTTGGAATCTTTATAGCTTGTTTGAGCAATGTAAGACTTTCTTTGTTAATTTTCACACGCACCCATCGCCATGCCACCCATTCATTTGTTTTGTCAATTTGCATTTTCCATTCTAATCCCCATGTTTTGATTTTTAACAACTACTTGAAGGGGTCTAGCAGGGTGGGATCTCTTGGATATTACAATGGTGTTTTTATCATTTCACATATTTTATCTAGTATGCTTGAGATTAAAGTGTATTCAATCATAGTTTCCAAGGTGTTTGGTGTGACCATTGTTGTGAATTTTCTTTTTGCCATTGTAAAAGAGATGTTTAAAAATTGTAAATGGGTTATAGCCATAGAAAAGTTAGAGTTAAGTAGTTCTGGTGGAGAGGGGAAATAATTCAGTTTGATTATTTAAGTAACAAGAATGCTCAGAAACATAAGAGGTTTGAAAGATTGAATTAAAATTAAAAATAGGTTGAATGGAGAATGTGCGATTTCATATTGTTTCAATTCATTATGGGAACATACCTCTTGGAGATGAACAGGTGGTGTTTTAATTGACACATGCCTCTCAGTTGTGAAGAGGTAGAATTTGGATTGACATATAACTATTTGTTCTAAACAGGTTTTGTTCATCCTTTTTTTCATTTGTTTTTTTTTTCCATCCATTTTATCCTTCAAGTAGCAAGAATGCTCCTAGACATAAAAGGTTTGAAAGATTGAATTCAAATAAAAACAAGTTGAAATGGTATAAAGAATGTGCAATCTCACATCATTTCAATTCTTTATGGGAACATACCTCTTGAAATTGAACAGGTGGTGTTTTAGTTGACACATACCTTTTGGTTGTGAAGAGGTATTATTTTGACTGACACATAACTCTTGGTTGTGAACATGTTTTGTTCATCCTTTTTTCATTTGTTTTTATTTTTCATGCATTTTTCCTTTCATATGTTATAAAATTTCATCCATTTTCATTTTTCATCTTTGGACACGTGGCAAAATATTCCTCCACATCATGAAATATTATTTGCCATTTGTCAATGGAATATTCTTACAAAATTTCGATCCTACTCACCTAATCATGCTCACCAAATAACAATCCCTTAGAAAGATGTCCCCCTATGTCGCATGTTTAATGTTTTGCTTTGCAAAAATCCACCAAACATTCTTGTGTTGCAAGGATAATTATCAAGCTAACCTTTATTAGTGTCCTTACCCTAACTTACTTAGGGTTATGGTCTTAGTTCCTTGGTGCACCTTTAAAGCTACACAAGTTTTGGTTTTGTGCATATGACATGAATTGTTGCATTGGCAGTATGAAGTGCAAGTATGCATTGGACAAACCAATTGTTTCAAAAAATTTGCATATTAAAGCTTAACTAATTTCACACAAGATGAAATCAAGTCTTAAGAGGAAGTGGGATTTGATTTGAATAGACAACATCCAATCTTTCCTCGAAGCCTATTTGGAGGGGAAATCTACATTCCTATAAATAGGTTAGTGGATGAAATGTTGTGGCCAACATCATGTAATGGTAAGTTTGTTCATTGTATAGAGCCATTCAAGATGTCAAATCCACATTATAATTTGTGGGAGGTTGGTTGACTTCTTGAAACAACTATAAATCCACCCTTGGATGTTCTTAATATGGACAAATCTATAATATTTTGTATGGTAAAATCCAAACAAAAAAAATATGAAGTTACAACAGGGAATTTCCTAGCTTGCACTTGTTTGGATTTTGTAAAAATGATTTCTAGTTTGTTAGGTCGATGAAGGAAATGGGTGCCCTATAAACATATGTATTATGTTTTATAGCATGTCATGATTTGTGGCCAGTTCAAAAGTTTCATCCATTTTCCAACTTGGAATTGTGATGAAGTTCGTCGTTTGTTGAATTACAATGTAACTTTAGTGTAGGTGGGAGTACTATTCTAAATTGTCAATTCCAACGTTCGTTTTGATGTTATGTGTTTGGCTCCTAGACTTCAACTTGCAAAGGATGTTACTTTTCTGATTTTATAAACAGTTTCATAATTGTTCATTCAACATTTTGTTTGGCATGAATGATCATACATTGTTAAATAAAAATTAGTTATCGGACTAATTTAAATGTTCATTAATAATTTAAAACATTATCTTGAAAGATTATGGAAAAAAATTAAGTTTCAATTGCAGACAACTGCAACAAAAATTATGATGTCCTTGTCACTAATAAATTATTTTACCTGCTTCGATGATTATTTTGTATCATTAAATTTTTTTTTCCGGGTTAATATAATATTTTATCCATGTGGATGGTATTTCCGTGGAAAATATTTAATTTACGTGGTAAGAATGTTTTTCAAAGATTATGTGTTGCTCACAAAAATTCAATTCATTGTTCACATTCATGCACTCACACAATAGTTACATTATTTTAAAGCAATATCCACATGCCCCATGGTTCCTTTTATTGTGAATGCACCATTTAGTCAAATTGATAATTGGCCATATTGATTGTTAGTCAAATTTGACAACCAGTCAAGTTCGTTAGTAAAAAAAACCATCATAGCCCTAGTAAAAAAAACTAGAAATCAAACTCACCATGTCAAAATCGACTTGTTTAGTATGACTAACTAATCAAGTTGAACATTATCACATTTAGGTTTTTCTTGACCATATTTTTTGGTCAAGTAAGCCTTGTTTTCTTGCAGTGGCATTAACACCAAATTTTTGGCAAACATATGTCCAATGTTATGAACTAAATAAAGTTATGCGATAATTTGATATGTTTTTCATACGAACTTTGAACAAATTTTGTATAACAATAAAAAATCTATAAGATATTCAATTTGTTATCAATAATCACCAATAAATTTAATTATTCCACATTTATTCTATACAAATAAACTTATGCAAAAAATAATGAAAACATGTTCACTAACACATCAGGTCCCACATTTATTTTCAAAACAATGGACATTAATCACCCACCATGCCCACCATCTTACAAATTTTTGAATGATACAAGTAAAATTGATGGTTTACATTCTATAATTCATATAAAAAAAGATATGTTAATTGAATGATGTGTTCATAATTATACAACATTTGATGGTCTTGTCAATGGAGTTAATGACACATTTAAAACATCAACAACATATAACAACAAAACCATAATATGGATAATGTTTCAAAACTTTTAAATTGAAATATTAACAAGATCATTATTACAACATTTGACAACATTGAATAAAAATGAACACCAATTGAACCTATCACCAAAGATATAAGAGTTGGTAAAACCCAATCATTTGTCATAACAAGGATTCAATTTTTAATTCAACTTGCAATAGGAAGAACTATCCATCATTCCCAAGGATTATCATTAGATGAATTGATTTTTGATCCTACAAATGTTAAAAAACACAACCTAACATATATAACTTTGTTTGGTATTCAAACAAAAGAAAATTATTTTTATTAACTCCCCTCTAACATCAATGTTTTTGTGTGGATCCAATAGTACATATAAAAATGAAAAGGTTAAAACAATTACGACTTGGATACCATTCATTCCTCAAAACCATGACCATAACCTTCAAATGTCTTATATCTTATGTCTTATAAAAGCAAGGAATACACCACATATCAACTGATGTGCACAAATTTATAAATTCATCAATATTCATGTGTTTTAATCCATGATGGTCATGGCTTGATGATGATGTATATGACATACACATGCATTTGGACTCTTTCAATGTAACAACCAATAACAATTCAAAATACATAACATCAACTTTTAGTTTTAATACATGAAAAACCATACATATTGTATGTGTGTATGAAGCCCATTCATATTCAATTTTTACATCCTCAAAAATCTTTTAAATATAATTAACCAATCACCAGAACATTGTCCAATCATTGTATTAGGAGATTTTTAAGTTTACATCCAAGAAGACAATAATCATGCCCAAAAAAAAAAAGAAAAAAAAAGAATTATTATGTTTCATGGATAAATTTGAATTAAATTCCTAATTTAATGGAAACATCACAAAAGCAAGATCTCAATTAGACCATATATGAGAAAACGTTCCCTTACATGAATATAAATTGAATGTAACAAAAGCATATTGACCAAATTTTCACAAAACAATTTATATTGCAGTCAAACTACCTAACACACTCCCAATGTATAACACGAAGCCATTAATATGAAGCTTTCACAACTTTTTTCATCCAAAATTTGTCCACCCATTATAACCATTCTTTGGGATCATCTAGGTGTCTAGTTTTAGATTGTGCATAGTCCTTGACCCCTTCAAAACATTGCATATGCTTGCAAATATTGTGTCTATGACCTTTAAATTATAATGAGGAACTAAATTTCAATATGTAAATATGCAAAACCTTGTGGAAGTGGGGCCAGTAAAAAGTTCAATATGCCAGTACTAATGAAATAAAATGATTTTCATGACTTTTTACCTTTTTAACTTGAGTTTAAAATCATGAAAATATGTATATTGCATATTGTAGGACATTTTACGACAGAGCCTCTCTGTGGCGGAGCCGCTTGTTCACTCATCGGCCTCTTTAGTTCCAGCATCTTGTAGCCATGAATAAGGTGATTGCTGATAGTTGCATGGTCTAGAATGAATTTGAAGTTTGAACTACTTGCAGCAAGTAGCAATGAATGCTACCCACTGCACATTGGCTTTCGACATTCCCATAAACAGAATCTAGATAGAACTGTAATCAGATAGAGCTGATAATCGCACTATTTACACCTACAAGAGATTGATCCACGCAATAGTGTGTGACAGGAGATCAGCGAGAGAGCGTAGACAGATTCTCCCCCACAAAGAGAGTTCCTTAATAGAGAGATTAACGCAAGTTAGTGTAGATAGATGTTCTTCCCCAAAAGACAGCGACGAGGAGGGATCTTCAAAATACAGGAAGAAAAAGGCTCCAGGTGGTGGTGGGTGTAGTTTTTTGACCTAGTTTTTCCAAGTCATGGCAGAGTTCCAGATTCTATCGCGTGTATCTGTTGCGAGTTTGCTGCACCTGTTGCCGCTATCTCTGGTACCTTGATGACCCTTTCGTTTTCTTTTTTCTGGTTGCACGTCTTGGTTCGGCTGTGACGCTTCGATTTTGCGTGCATCACTAAGTAAGAAGTGGGTGTGGGTTTGTGTGTATGCTGTTTGGAGGTGGTGGGTGTCTCTTGGTTTAAGTTTTCCCGTTTCTTAATGGGTTTTGGAGATCGGCGAAGGTAGGCAGTGGGGGTTTTGGGGTATTGAGGGAGTTTCCGGATTCTTCTTCGTTTTCCACCATGGCTCAATCCGTATCAGGAGATAATGGGGGTACAAGGGGAGATGGAGGCGGGCAGCTTGTTCGAGAGCTGGAAGCCCTAAGCCAAGCACTTTACAAAGCAGGCCATGCTGGTGGTCCTCATTCTAGAGTTGTACTACCGAATGCAATTTCATCATCGTCTCCTCAGCTTGGTGGGAGAGAGTCAATGCCAGATCTGCTGCCAGGGATCACAGCTCTCTCTCACGCGCAGTTCACTTCCAGACTTCAATATTTAAGACCTCCAGTTGCTTCTAAACCTAATTCATCTCCACCTGTGCACTCGAGCAAGGTGGTGGAGGAGATTCAAAGACAAGGAATTGAAAGCCCTCGGCCTTTGCATACACAGCAAATGCAGCCAAGGCACTCCCAGGGGTTTGAAAAACATGTCCCTGAGATGACAAACTTGCCAGAGTGGGTGGAACATAATTTTGGGTTCAGCCACAAGCCGGAGGATCCTCAAACAGAGAAGAAGAAATCTGTCTGGACATGGAAACCTTTCCGAGCAATCGCGCATATAGGACAGCAGAAATTCTGTTGCCTCTTTACTGTCCATGTGCATGGAATTGAGCAGCTTCCCTCCAGCATGAATGGACTTCGTCTCACCATTCAATTTGGTCGAAGAGAGGATGCCATTGTCCAGACAGCACCTGCCAAAGTCTTGCAAGGAGCAGCAGAGTTTGAAGAAACTCTGTCTGTGAAGAGCACTGTGTATGGTTCCAAGAGTGGTTCTCAAGGAATGAAGTATCAGGCAAAGCAATTTATTCTCTCATTGATTGCTCCAGATGAGGATCTTGTCCTTGGGAAGACCAAACTGGACCTCACTCGGTTGCTTCCCAAGATCTTGGATGAGGATGAGGATAAACAGGTTACTTGGACCACAAGCTTCAAGCTCATGGGAGAAGCTCAGGGTGGCACTCTAGTTGTCACATTTCGATGCAATATTCTTGGAAATGATGCAAGTCTGTTGTTAAGCTCAAGCTCACAATTTGGAGAGTCACCTGTTTTGCGAGCTGTAGGGAGCTTCAACTCAAGCCCTGGGGGTGTGCATGCTGCAGACGCTGATTTTACCTCACCTGCAACATCAGAGTCAGGAGCAGAGTATCCTGGAATGGAGCATCTAAGCCTTGATGACCCTTCCTCTACGAGTCCTTCCAGGCTCGAAAACAGTGCTCTGAGAGGACCCATGCGATCAGATGCGAAAGCCTCCCCAGTTAGGTCATTTTCTCAATCTGATCAAATGCTGGGACCCTCAACTCCTGGCCAGTCAGAGGCAGATTACTCAGAGCTTGGAAAGGTTACTGATTTTGAGAATGAAGAGGAAGATGAGCCTGGGTTCACAATTGTCGATCAGGGAGTTGAAGTGGGCAGTCTTTTAGATCCAGTCTCTGCTCGAACGTATGTTGATGCAGGAGCTGATAAGGAAGAACATGTGGATGGAAGCTATTCTGTTGCTCTTGAAGCACAAGGTAAAAGCATGTAATGCCTGCCTTTTTTTGTATTTGATGACTCATAATTGATCCCTAGTGTTCAGGAATCAGCTTGTAGTTGCTTAAACAAGCTGTTCAGATTGTCTGCATGATCCAACTATGTTTTGCCATTGAGTTTTGTGCAATTCCATGCAGAGTCAGCAGAGCTTGGTGCACATGCTAAGAAGGGGGAGCATGCTGATGCTGGGAACCAAACATATCAGAACACACAAATCTACAGAGAGGATTTTGAGATCAAGATTTTGGCACAGGAGCTTGAAAACAAAGAGGAGGCAAGGTTGATGGATGATGAGCTTGAAATGCAGGAACTCTTGGCTGCTTTAGATGGGCAGGAGTACTTCTATGATGAACAGGGTTATGAGCCAAACAGTGGTTTGAAAGTGCCTGAGGAGATGACTGATGAAGAACTTTCCGCTTCTTTCCTTCCTGGACACACAGAACCCATTGACCAACCTGAGCACATAAGAGATAGAAGTAAGACTGCCAAAGCAGATGACGAATTCAACCCTGTTACAGGTGAATTTTTGGATCTCTTAGAATCTGAGGTAGAACCTGGTTCTGTAGCTCTTGCCTCAGACAGTGAACCAGATTCCCCAAGGGCTGTCCTGTTGAAGCAATTTGAGCAGGAGGCCATGCTTGAAGGAGGCCTCGGTGTGGAGACAACTGTACCTCATGTACCTGTGCTTCACTCAAATAACTCTGAAGCTTGCCAGAATTTCTTCAATGATATGCCTATCAATCTGAGCTCAGAAGTCCAGACCTTACAAAGAGCTTCCCATTTGGATGATATTATTTCTCCAGGTTAGTAGACCCTTGTGCCTCCTTTGCTAGGTGTTTACTTTGTGGAATTTTCACCAAGATAACAGAAAAACATCATGAAATACATACATGCATTTGATTTGTAAGAGCTGCCAGGAGTAAGAAACACCACTTGCAAGGTTTGTGCTATTCAGTCTGCATGAAAGACAGCTATCACTGAACCCCAATGCTAAGCTAGATGTATAGAGTAGTTCTCCTCTACATGGTTGCATGTGGTGTATACCTGACTACAATGGAGACCAAAACAAAGCAATTCTTTGTGTCTTTGGACATAATCTTCTGCATCACATGACTTGTCAGTTGGAGATTGTTAAAAGGTTTAAACTCCCACCATTATGTTCTCTCAAGGATGCAGTCACAAATGACAACTTGTTCAAGACTATCTAGCAATAGAGAGTAACAAAAGGCCTTGGTGGCAATGAACACTTCTTCTGTAGCTTCTGCTGCTATCAGCTCTTTTTGCAGCAAATGGCTCAGAGCTTAGAATCAACCTGGCAGCAAGTGTGTGATGTCCAGAGCCTGAGATCTGGAGATGATTGATAAAGGCTGATGGTTGATTCATCAGCATATTGGCTGATGAATGACCATCTGAAGGCCTAACTCACAACAAAAACCCTTTCCCCACCCCACAGAAAAATACACACTCGCATGCTGCTAAATTCTTTTTGACCTCCTCACCACAAAGGTATATGGCAGAAATAGTAGGTATGGAAACACTTTGAGGGAATTAAGCACCATGGTTGTATGTGCTGACCTTTCACAAAAGCAATTGTTGACACTTTTCACAGCTGGCTGCTTGCCAGTGATCCATTCATCATGGTGTTGTTACTGTATGTTCTTCTCTTTATGTTGTGAAGGCTCTTGTTTTAATCTTTATACTACAGTGTTCCTCTCTACTCATCCTTTTGTTAAACTTTGTTATCACATTAACTGTCTATTGGACTTTGTTACTTTATTAACAAGTTTTTCTATTTCTAAAGATATACTGTGTCCAGGCTGGGGGAGTGAAGAAGATGTGGAGTTGACATCCATTGTGGAGGCAGCAGAATCAGAACTCCAAAAGGCAACACAAACAATGCAGAGTAAGAATCGGGCAAAACTTCTGGAAGATGCAGAGACAGAAGCTCTTATGGAAGAATGGGGTCTAAGCAAGAGCATTTTTGAAGAAGAGCCACCAAGATCCTCATGGTTGTGTGACTATGAGAAACCTTATGCCCTTGCTGTAGCTGATGCGCCTTTTTTAGGGGAAGGCATGGGACCTGTAGTTGAAACCCGAGATGGTGGATCATTGAGGTCTATGAGCCCTAGTAATTTTCAGGCCAGCTCTGGAAGCGGACAACTGGTAATGCAGGTATCAAAACCTGTAGTGATACCAGCAGACATGGGGTCGACCTCCATGGATATCTTGAGACGAATGGCAGCTGCTGGCATGGTCGGCATGGCTGATCAGGCCAAGCTTGCAATGCCTCTGGAGGACATAACAGGAAAGACTGTAGAGCAAATTGCAAGTGAAGGTTTTGCTGCTCTCAAAGGAGGTTATGAGGGGCACATCAATTCCAGAAGCAGGCATCTTTCCTCCCTTCCTAATTGGATTGCTCACAAACCATGTCAGGAGTTCTGAGCATCTTGTTTCAAAGCTTTCTGCTTGTGAGATTGGTTATGGAGGGTGCTTTGCTTTTCGCATAGCCCATTCTAACACTTACTTTCATTTTAAGAAAAGTTATTTGATACTGGAAGAAGATTTCAAACAAGCTATCCAATTGGATTGTTATGATATAGCTTGTAGTTACGTGCCAATTTTGTTCTCTGTGTCAGGAATCACAAATTGTATCTGGTGGTTCCTGGTGGGTAACACCCTGTTCTAATGGCAGTGTCTGTGTGATACACAGTTGTAGAGCGATAGGTACAGGAGATGACATGCAGCAGCTGTCCTCTTTTGAATCCAGAAGTGGAGCTTCCAGTGCCAGTGGCTATGTGACAGAGAGAACTAAGTCAAGAATCACAGCAACTGCCAGAGGCAGTAGTGGCAAGTGCAACAGCAGTAAAGCAGGAAGTCTATCTGAAGACACCTTCATGTCACTCAAAGATCTGGCACCAATGGCAATGCAGAATGTTGAAGCTTTGGCTCTAGAGGGACTGAAAGTGCAGTCTGACATGGCTGAACATGAAGCCCCTTTCAGTGTGGATCCAATTTCATGGCAAGAAATGATGGCTCTTGAAGGTGGCGGCAACAGTGCTATAGGCTTGCTGGAAGAGGGTAGCAAAGAAGCTTCAGGAAACTCTGATGATGATGCATTGATGTCAATGGCAATTTCATTAGATGAATGGATGAGGCTTGATGCAGGGGCATATGATGAAACTGAAATGAGTCAAAGTTCAATGGTCCTGCTTGCCAGTCATCACAATATCCACAAAGATGTTCTTGCTGTTGGGAATCAGAAAGGCAGGAGGGACGAAGCTGATGCAAGTGACTTAACAGGTGGATTCATGGGTGATACTCTCACACTTGCCATGCTAGTTCAGCTTCGAGACCCACTTCGTAACAATGAGCCTGTGGGTGCTCCAATGATGGCTCTTGTTCAAGCTGAAAGGGTTATGCTACCTCCCAAAGCTAGGATTGGACGATCCATTTCTATGAAAGGAAACACTGAGGATGATGATGAACCTGATGCAATTTCTCCACAACCACAGTTCAAAATTATTGAGGTGACAATGTCAGGATTGAAAACTAGTGAGGAGGCTTTTGATAAAAAGAAGCTGCTGGGTTGGGGGAGCTGGAAACAACAGCAGTCAAGTTCACGGTGGCTTCTGGCTAATGGAATGGCCAAGAACACAAAGCAGCACCCAGTGCTTCAATCCAAGCCTGCATCTGTAGCAACTAGTACCAAGACTGGATCTACCAGCAAGGGTGGAAAAGGTGACTCTTTGTGGAGTATATCATCAAAGCCACAAGGTGCTGGCTCAAAGTGGAGCACAGCAGCAAGTTCAAAGACTCGGAACCCTGATGTCTCTTTTGGGAAAAGTTTTTTCGGCAAGAGGAAATAGGCAAGAGGTTCTTTGTGATTGTAAATGACAAACATGAGGGGCCTTATCACCTGCAACACTGACTGAAGAAACTGCAACAGAATGAAAAGAGTATAAGCATTCAGAGCTTCCTGACAGGGCTAAATCAGGCCTATTTGGGTTGCAGCACGTCAGCCATCCTTTGATAGGGCACAATGCTATATGCACCATATTCCATCAACTGGACCTGAAGGGACTGAGTGGTGAATTTGTCTATCCAGGAAACTGAATCCTTTTGTTATCCCTGCAAAACCTGTTTCTTTAGAGTTCAATCTACTGCATGCAGTCAAATTGTGTTGTTTCATGTAGACCAGTTGGATGTTCATACTTCAAGGTTATGCAAGTGTATGGTTCATCTATCTGAATCCCAACTTTCTGGGTTAGGCTTGCTGAGCTCCTAGTTTTATGGTATCTTTTCTCTTATTCTAGAGTTCTGAACCCTAAGACAGGTTGCTGAAAGTAGTTTCTGAACCTTCTGGGTGACTTCATGTTCAAGAATCAAGTTTGCAATGTCATATCTCAGTTTCAACAATTTGGATTTAGATGTGGCAAACTAGTGGAATCAGCCTTAAGCCATAGGCTTGGTCTGATTGATGTTTGCTACATTTCTTAATGTTCAAGTGTGAGCTTTTATCAGGGCATGGAACAAAAGTGGTATCAGTGTTGGCAGTTTTGCACATGCCTGAGAGTCTCTGTAACTTTGTGGCTCTTGACTCCAATTTCAATTATGATTACAAGGGGTTCACATACATCAAAGCTGAATGTTGTTGCGATGCGTTGCTTGGCCATTTTGCATGAGACTTATATTATGTTACAGTTTCAAGTTCCCAGTTAGACTTGGGTCAGACTTGGGTGCACTTGAGCGCATGCCTGTGAACTCTGAACTTAACTACCTTAGGCTAAAAATAGCCTTCAGGCATTTGTTCTTCCAAGATAGCAGTCCCACAAAGAAACATAGAGGCCACCTTGCATAGCAAATAGCAACTGTTCTAAGCTTATGTAAGAGGCTCTCTTTCTAGCTTTCTAAGAAATATCTGTAAAATAGCTGAATCAGATGTCCTCTTCATGAAATCCTTCTAGGTCTGAATTTATGTTAATCAATAGTTGTTTTGGTCAAACCATAGTGCAAATGTACACCAAACTCTTCTTTATATCTCCCTGATCTGGAGCCCTTAAGATTGTAACACCATCATTCACAAGGTACTCTACAACTAAAATGGGAGGGAACATCACACATCAGCAACACTGTTGAATAACATCAATGAGCTAAAATGGAGGCAAGAATTGTCACTTCTAGGACTTCAAAGCACAACAATGTATACTGTTACAGCTCTGCTGCTAAAATCAAACAATGTACCTTACACTGATATGAAGGAAATTCTTGGCATCAGACTCTAGCTTGTAATCCCTCTCTTAGATCCAATTCCTCCTCTCAAGGAACCCCACCAATTAGATGAATGGTTCAATCTCTTGATGTCTGACACAACATCCAATTCTCGCATCACTCATTCAACTTGATTCATGACTGTCACTCCTCAACATTGACAGACTCCAGCTTGGCCAACAGATTGTTTCCCTGACTCCTCACTACATACACTCTCATGACAACATAAGCTAATTAATCGCCCTACTTGAATCTCATGCCATCAAAAACACATAGTCTAGCATGACCTTTATTGTTAACATATGTCAAGGATCTAAAAATATTGTCAAATTGAGGAACTAACATGAAAAATTCTTCAAGACTAATGGGCAGAAAAGTCTACAAAGAGTTCTGTCCTATCATAATAATCTTCAGGCCCTACTTGAATCTCAAACCATCAGAAAGGGGGGGGGGAAGGGGATCAAAAGCCATGTGAAGCTACTGAGCTCAGGGAGGCCACTTCCAAATATTACCACCTAACATGCAAAAAAATATAGGGTCTCATGTATTCATTGGAGATAAAAACAAATAAAACTTTTCAAAATAAGATTGGGTGTGAATGTTATGGGCAAGAAACATTTTAATTGATATAGGGTTTAGAATAAAGGCTCCAATTACTTTTTATTTAAGATTACTAATAGAGTAGAACTAATGTGGTAGTACACGTATCAAGCAACCATTGGACTTTTTTTGAAAATAAAAAATAAAAACCTCAAAAATATAACAATTACATCCCATTCTACCACCACCCATGTCCACCAATCCCCTTGACCACGCCTAGACCATTTACCCTTTCAGCAACATTAAAACCATATCAATATCACTAGATACTTGTCATTATTACAATGCACTAGAATAGGGACATGTTTTGTAGTAGTGATTTCGTAGTGCAATGCATGGGATATTTCCCACTCTACCACCACACACCACCTTGAACACCTAACCCAAGCCTAGATCACTTACAATACATTGTAAGTCTACAATTGGTTCCATGTGAATCTTGCTCCAAATTTATAAACATTATAATCATGGTAGCTAGGTGTCAACTCTTCATCTAACCTTACAATCAAGCTTACAATATAGTGATCGTACATCAGGTTTGCTTATTGTGGTGGAATTCCTCTCAGATGGGATTGGTTGCAATCTATGCAATGTCCAAGAAATCAGCTCCTAGCCAACATCATTGAAATAAGTTGCCTAAATAAGTTGCCTACTTGGTTAAGGTGATTGTTGGGTGCTATGTTGTGGTGGATTTGTTTGTTTTGGATTAATTTCCTCAATGTACCAAAGGCAATGAATATGGCATTGTGCATGTATTTTGATTTGCATTTGCCAACACTTCTACATCTGTGTCAATTGTATATTGTATAATTGGATAATTTGTGGATTAAAATGTAGATATCATACATATGTGGTTGATATATGTTGTGGTTCAGTTTATGAATATGTACAAGATGATCATGGTGAGGTATGGTTGTCAGGTTTTTGTATGATAACTAAAATATAGACTACAATTATCTAACCATTGGCTATCATTGATGTTGTCCAATTATGTTACGTAGTGTTCTAAACTAGGCCATGAAAATTGATTGATATTATTTGTTTGTAGACAAGATGATTGAAGTGGTTTAACATTTATTAAAGGACAACTATAATGTTTTAATCATTGGGACAACAGTAGACAAATGAGCTTAAACTTGATATTAGACATCTAATCTTGCAATCCATGCACATTTGTATACAAGGTGGTATGTACAAAAGGACTAAATTCAAGCAATATATTCAATTCCTCCTATCCAAAATCTTGCCCAATGTTTTGTTCTTGTTTTTGTGCACATAATATAATGGAGACCTATGTTTATTGGTGCAACTAACAAATAAAGCCAAATGAAGCCTTGTAGAGGAAAAAAAAGTCGTACTTGCTCTCAGATGTTTTGATAAGGTGAGTTATACATGTTCCAATTTCAGGCAATTTTATTGTGTACAAAATTTGTTGGGTTAGGTGTAATAAAAAAAGTCTAATGAGAATGGATGATCAGCACATGATTTGATTTTCATGCAAAACCAAGATTCAATGTGCAATTATTGTTCTTTGGGTTCAACTTATGGACCTGAATTGCACCCCCTTCCTTCTTCTTTGGACCTTTTTTCCAATGTAGATGTTACTGACAAAATTGCTCACGAAAGATCCATGTCTTTTGAACTTGCTTAATTTTGACGCATTTGGTTGCAATGGAATGGTGAATTGTTACAAGATATTTCCTTTTCATGTTGTACAGTTGCAACCATGTGGAAAAATCAATATATTATGAGGTGGATAGTAGCTTGTTTCTATTGTGAGTCCCCTTTATTATCCCCGGTTTATGAATTGCCAAAATAGAAAAACTATTTCATTTTAGATGCAAACCCCCTGCATTATTAATTATAAGTTAGCAAACATGACTATCATGGCTTGATTTCCCATTTACTTGCATATCATGAGAATCATGGTATGTGGTCATGTAGTCATATGTCTTGACAAATATGCAAATAAACCACATATCAAATATGTTTACACAACATGACTATCGTTTTGGAAGTAGTATCATTGTCACATATATATCATGATATATGGTCTAATGTCACGACTAACATATTTTCAGATTTTGTTTTTTGGTATGCTTCGCATGCAAGGTAGACCATGAAACAATGTAGTGTTCTTATGGTCCCATTGTTCGAAATATGTGTTAGCGATACATTTTGCAGGTAAAAAATTTGATTGTTATTAGATAACTTCAATAATTATATCATTGTTGGGCTCTTGTCCTACTCCATCATGGTGAATACTACGTAGATACTAACTAGGACATCTATTCAATGCACATTAACTCTAGAGAAATGTTCAAAAAGAATCCACATGTAATTGCAAGAACAAAAATATATAAAAGGAAAATTGTTCATCATATTTCATAGAACCATAAAGCTTTACAACACTTTTCCTCCTTCCTCCCTTTTTTAAAAAAAATTCTTTATCTTTTGACCCAGACAAGCTCCAGAAATCTATTGAATGGTCCCTTGAACAATCCTTGGAACCCCCTTTTAGTCTACCGAAATGTCTTATTGAAAAACAATTATAACTATCCAATTATTTAACATGTTGATTTGGCACATGTCAATTATAATAATCTGTCATATCGACATGCTACCATATTGACTTGCCTGATTACATCATCTCAACATGCATACTACACTATATACTTTTCCATGTCATCTTGACTTGACTACACATATTGATTTGTCCTTCTACCAATTTGCCTTAACCTTTGCTGGTATTGAAATGTTTCTCACTAACAATCTGTTCGCCAATGATAATGTTAGTGTGGACTATGAGTTCATTTTTTGCATCCTCGTAAAAACATGCAATGACACTACGAAGTGAACACATGAGTGTGAGCTTGAGCTTGTGAACATGAACAACTCTTTTTGGAATATTTTGTTCACATGTATAAAACATTTTTAGAATATCCCCATGCCATGTAAGAATGACATGGGAAAATATTTTGCCACATGTACATGGATGAATTTTTTGGATGATAACTGGAATTAAATAAATATTTTGGATGAAATTTTTGATTGGTTGAAATGTATGAATGAAAATAATTTGAAAATAGTTATAACCGATGAAAATTACTAGACACACAATTTTCATGTCAAAGTTCATTCACGAAAAAAAGGTGGCAAAAGTGAAACTCCAAGAAAAAACTTTACAATATAAGAAGGAAAAATAAAACTTGTTTAAATAAAATTAAGTCACAAAGCAAGTCATTTATAGGAAGTCCACATAATGATTGATAAATCAATGAATAGTGCATTCCTCGTAACTTGCTAAAAAATATTTCTATTTTTGTAGCAAAATGCATTTTGACACAACTGAACCCATAATAGTCCTATAAAACCCCTTGTCAAACCACATGCTGTAGCCTACTTCTACGACAAGACCTTGGCACAACCTATTAATTTATGAACCTCGTTCCAACTCCAAGATGGATAATGGATGAATGTTTTAATAATCCCAGAAAACATGACATATTGCAAAATGTAATACTTGTATTTACATTGCATTCACAACCTTTGCACACCAAGGGACTCAAACATCATGGGAAAAAATATCCATGCCACTACAAGTCAAGTACTCATTAATTGTTACCTCATATTGCTTACAAATTTTTAGCGATTTTGAGAGGAGGTAGTAAATCCATCCATATCTTGGAGGAGGAATGGTTGTGGGAGTTAATAGTGTGGCTTCGAGAACTTGTCCCACCTCCCACTTGTTTTCCTATAAAATGGATAATTTGAATGTGTTAGGACGATGAATCTTCTTCCCATTCCTTGATTTTGGCCAAGCATCTAAATTGGGCTTATAAACATGAGTAAAAGTAGCATCGCTAAACAAATCTTAAGGGGCACATGTTGAAGGTTAGTTTAGGGGTGCAAATTTATTGTCCCCAACTTGATTGATGAAAGAGTGTTGGTTCCAAGATCCAATTACAAGAGAAGATATCAAAGTACTAAAAAACTAAAAATTGCATTCAAAACTAAATTGAACTACTTATACCATAACATAGTGCTATTCAAAATCAAACAGTCATTAGCTCGTATAACTATCAAAGATCTCAAAATTGAACCACAATAATTACTAATCACATGTTCATCTTTAACATGTTCTATCACCAATCGATTAAACGAACAAACCGGTACCGGTTAAATTAACATACCAATAAATTTAGAAATACCTACTATCCAATAATAACTATCATAGTTTTCAAAATGGTACTACTTCACTAATTACCGATTGGTAACAACCAATTACTATGTAAATAAACATAAAAATTGGGTTAACATTACCCACCCTTGAAAACTAGATTTTCTTTGAAATTAGTCACTAATAACTACTTGTTCTACACCTATAGCTAAGTCATCAATAAGTTTTTCACTTGTTGTATCGACAAGTTCAACTATAGGAATAGGTTCAGGCCCTAATCTTTCAATAACAATTGTGCCATTTAATATTGTGTCTAGAGTCTTAAAAACTTCAAAGGCATGTGTGATGGTATCTTTCGAAATAACCTTTGCTCCTACCCCAATTTGTGGTATAGCTAATGGGACAAGTTTGGGAATAATAGGTACTTCCAACTCTTTTACTTAAGTACTAACAATTACAACATGTATTTCCACAAGTTCTGTGGGCAGAGATAAAGTGCAAAAAATAGTGGCAAATTCAGCTTATCCCTTGATCTATGCCGGTTCCTTCGTGGTAGTAGTAATTGGTTCGTGTTGAGAACTCATAGTTATAGATGTTGTCTGCACAAGTAAAAACCTATGAGAAATTTCAATGAGTACTTCAACCAATTTGGCGCTCAACCGGTCATAATATCCTTGGACCTTCAACTGGTATGTGACCAATTTGTTCAAGTATGCCTCTTCATCCGCACGAACAATTTCCAAAATGTCTTGGATTTGTTCCTTTATGATCTGTTATATTGTTTGCCACCATTCTTTCTATTTTGGATTCTTGTCCACCAAAGCTTGGTTCTACATTTTGAACAAGGCATTATCTAATAGCAATTCCTCAAATTCCCTCAACCAATTATCCATATAGGTAGTTTGAAAAGCTTTACTTAATGACTAACGAAGTGTCTCTAATTCACTTTTTAGTTCTTCAATCTGTACTCGAAGCTCATGGGTATGATTCTCCATCTCCATGTTGACTTTTGTCAACTATTTTTGTTGTTGGGTACAAATATCATCCAAATCCGCAAGAATCCTCTCTTGTTGAACACTAACAGCCTCCATTTTGCCATAATCCCTTGTCAACTGGTCATAGTCAATTTGTTAGGCCTTGAGATCCTTACAACTCTTGAAATGAACTTGGTTCAACTCATTGTACTTTTGCTATAAAACTTCAGCTTTTTGGATTGCCTTTTCAGCTTCAACACATTTGGCAACCAAATATTTATTATCAATTTGCAGTTTAAGGTTTTGAGCTTTTAAAGTAGCAAGTTCCTTGTCCATGTTCTACAATGCTTGCTTGTTATTAACCATTTCTAGACAATGGGCTTGGATTTCTGACTTTTGTAAATAAACATTTTCATGTTTTGTTTTAATATGTATGTCTATATATTTTTTGGATTTTAGATTTGAAGTAGCTAGAACAAATCAGTTAATGCTAAAAACCAATTAAAACTACAAAGTATAAACATTACTTTGTTTTAATTTAAAGGGATAGAAAACACCTTTAATAACATTTAATTAATGTAGGATGTTTTAGAATGTGCGGCTTAGAGTTAGTTCATCTTTAGATTGGAAGCCATTGTAACACATTACTTTTGTTAGATCTTTAACATTGAACACATTTACTTTCTTCTTAATGTGAAAAGTACCAATTACATATGCATATGCAAAACCTTTTGTTCACTATTGCTTAAATATGCTTTTCAATCATAGTATACATTCAAGGTTTTATTTCCTCATGCTTCTATTATCATGTATGTCCCTCTAGTTTTGTTATAATTGTTATCGACAAAATACATTTTTTATCCATAATTACAATTGAATCCATTATATTTCAATCCATTTTCCATTGATTACATCTGATTTCTACATCTAAACATTGCAAATATTATGTTTATTGCACAGTGCGATAGAATAAACATTGTTTTATCGTCAGGGGTTTGGATGTTGTCTTTTTCAACTATCCCACATTTCTTGTCGTTTTGGTGGCAATCCAATCATCCATCGATTCACAGGCGGTTGGAGGACTTTGGTTTTTTCATGTGCCTAGAGTTGCATATAATCTTCGTTGGGTTTTCCAATTTCTATTCCTAATAACTCACAGAGGGTGACCAAGTTTTCTATAAATAAGTCTTTTAACATGTTAATAAAGTAATGTTCTAGGGGTGGGGTTTTTAGGCTTGTGTGTTGTTTCAGAAATTCCATCGCATGTTTGAACATCACCTAATGATAATCTTTTATTTCTTGTTCTACTAACTGGGGGTTTGGCCTTGGCCTTTTCTTGGCAATATATGGACTTTGTTCTTTATTTTTTACATTTGCCCACCATCGGGCAACTCACTCATTTGTGTTATCCACTTTGTCTTTTTGTAGAGTGCCCCTTTTCTTCATTTCTTGTTTACGTAAAAGGTTAAATCGACTGTTATCTTGAATAATTCACCATGGTTGTTCTAGTTGTTTAGAAATTATGTCCAAAATTGAATGCAACAATGTGTTTTTTATCATGCATTGAATTATGAGTGGTAGCTCGCCAATAATCAGTGATCTGGTTGTCATTATTTGGGAGAAAACCAACTGAAATGGTAATACTGAGTAAGGCAATTAAATATGCAAATTAATAGTATTGGATGGGAGGATACAAATATTTAATTGAGGTAATAGGAATGCAATATTATATTAGAGGTATACCGAATACAAGTGGATAGTGATGATATCGAAAATGCAAACAAATAGTAGAAAGCAAAAAAATATAAATAAAATTTTATTGGAAATGTAATGATAATGCAATCATTGTATGGTTGCTTTATAGGCTTCCTTTGGAGTTCCAAGGACTGAATGGGTACCGTATATACATTCTTTGGAGTTCCAAGGATTGAATGGGTAGGGTATATGCATCCTTTGGAGTATAGGGTTTAAATGGCTGTTGAATATACATCCTTTGGGGTTCAAGGACTATATGGCTACTATCTATGCGTCCTTTAGGGTTCTAGGGACTGAATGGCTATTACATATACGTCTTTTGGAGCTCCAAGGGGTAAGATCTCTCAAGCGTTTTGCCAAAAGACCTTTATGTGCTAAAGCCTTTGTAAAATTTTGTACTCAAATTGTTGTCTGGTGTCCATGTGGTGGATTAGTTCATTATTTTAGGAATAGATATCATGAGATTCTTTCTTGTCAGCAAATATTTTGCCATGTAGGATTGTGTTAGAGAATATTTTGCCACATATGATTTTGTTAAAAAATATTTTGCCATGGTGGATGGATATGTTAAGGAATATTCGATGACATGTGGAAAATATATTTTGGAATATCCTTTTCTGCTCATGCTATGTTCACACATTCACGAAATAACATTCTTGTTGGAGATCTTATGGTAAAGATGGTTGACAAAGAATGGACATGTTTATTCCATTATATTCATTCTCTTAACATACACACTAAGTAGCTAATTACACTAGAGTTTTATGATCAGCAGAAAGCTCTCTATTATGAATACCAAAAAACCACGTCCTCGGAGGAAGTTGACCTTCAATATGCTATCATTTAGTCTTGGTGATGCTCATTAGGAGCCACTAACAAGGGCGCCATTCACAAGTTCAACAATTGGTTCAGCTTTTGGTACTTTCATATGCAATAGTGGGGAGGCTTCACGTTGGATGTAAGTTCTTATAAAATATTATGTTTAATTAATATTTTCCATCTGTCTTTCCTAAATATTAACTTCATTATTTTGTTGTCCATGCATAAAAGAATTCTTTGGAGGAGGAAGCAAACATCCTAACTTGTAACTTATTTGAAATAATCCATAACTTTGGCTCTAACAATTTAAGAAAAGGGGTACTTGCCTCTTTGCTGCAATGTCCAATGATTATGTGTGAGCATTAAAGTAGTCATCATTGTATTATGCCTTTTTACAAGGTGGTGCATCTAGGACTAGTTTAAACAACCATGCATAAAAGAATTATTTGGAGGAGGAAGCAAACATCCTAACTTGTAACTTATTTGAAATAATCCATAACTTTGGCTCCAACAATTTAAGAAGAGGGGTACTTGCCTCTTTGCTGCAATGTCCAATGATTATGTGTGAGCATTAAAGTAGTCATCATTGTATTATGCCTTTTTACAAGGTGGTGCATCTAGGACTAGTTTAGACAAGAATGAATTGTGATTGCATAGGGCCAATCAGTTTGGGGACCCAATGCAAATTGCTATTAAACATCAAGTTTTAGTAATTCAACTAGAATACCACACTTGGAACATGAGGAAGTGTTTGGATTAGCCAAATGCAAGGCAAACCTTCCACTTGGGTTAGAAGCAAATTCACACCAACATGATCACTACCCCTAATACTCAATGTTTGGTGTTGCAAAAAGACACTAAGGCACTACTACAAAACCAAAATCATTTCAAAACAAACAGATCATGGTATTCTTGCTCCGTGTTATGTTGGTCATTGGTCTACAACCAAAGGTGCATCAATCTAGCTACATAAATTTTGGTTTTGTCATGATAACCTTAATCATTGTGTGGGAAGGACAAATAGGAAATATGCACTTGATGGGCCAGCCTTGTATTCATTATGGCTTGTGCAAGTAGGGACAAATTTCATTCAAATTGAGGTGGTAACATCGGAGGAAATTTGGTTTATTGCTCTTAGAGAAACCAAGAGCTGGTTGTTTGTATCCTCTAATAGGCTATCAACAAACTTGTAACTAGTTCTCAAATCAACTAGGCTATCTACTGTTTGAAGCCAAATTGGGGCAATTAAGGTTGTTTGCTCAAAGAAAAGTGTAACCTATTTAAGGTGTTCATGTTAAGCATAAGTTGTTAACGTCTTAGGAAAGATATAAACAAGTGTAGGTTGAGTCAGTTGAACAAGTTCAATACTTGTTGGCAACGAGTTGTTAAATTGTTCTGTGGGAATAAAAGTTTTTTTAACATATGAAGGTTCTTGGTATGTTACTTGTTCAAAGTCATGTTCGCTTTTGTCCTCCATAACCTAGTTATTTTCTATCCATGTGAATTCGTCATCTTGTTGTGATGTAACATTAGCCTCCATTTTTTCGTCTCAACCTTCTAAGATCAACACCCCTTGGTGGGTGCGTGCTTTCTTTTTTGGTGGAGAACTGGTTAGCTCTGGATTCAATCGGTCTCTAAGTGTTGATGGCTTAGTTTGTTTTTTCAACCTATGAGATTAATGCACCGATGAAATATTAGCAGAATGCACCAATCGATGCTGATTGACAAATTGCTCTATAATGATAACCTCAAGAGATGGTTCCCTTGACTACCTTACTTGATGAACATGTGGTACTATGGTATCAAGTTCAATCCTATGTTCAACACTCACTAGTGAAATACCCTTCAAGTCTTTGTATGTCCAAGCAAAAATGTCTTTGAACTCCTTTAGAAGCTCAATCAAATGTTTTATGACAACCAATTCAAGTGAAGCATTCATTTTCACTTGTTGCACATTATCTTTGGTGCCCAAATTGACTTTGGTCAATTGTTCCTCTTTTGTTACTATCCAACCAGCTACAATTAAATCTTGTACTCAATCTCAAGCAAGTGCCTCATCAATAATCATTTCTCCCACTTTTGGATGGAAAAGGTCTCAAGCAAATGTTGTTTGACAGTGTTAGGTGGTATAACCAGGTTAATAACTAAAACACATTACTGATTCAACATGTTGTTTTGGAACTTGTTCTATTATACTAATATCTAATATGCAAGTTGATTTAAAAATTGATTTAGTATGAGTAGGTACTACTATGGTTCCTATTGAAAATAATTCTAACTTTGTGGCAAACATCACATCTTCCTCTTCATCAGCTATTCCAAAATGGAAATCATAACATACTAAAACTTTTGGTCTTTTGGTTTGAACACCAAGTTTCTTGATAACATTTATGGTTCTCATTGTACTTGTTCCTTGTATAGTAACAGTGTTAGTTCCCCAATCATGGGATTTTATATCTTTCAACCATGGTCATCCTAACAACATTGAGTAATTAGAATCTAAAACATTATTGTTGAGAATAGTAAATGTAATTGTATAGGGAATTCCACGAACAAGTTCATCTTCAGATCCCTAATAAGACCAAGTGGTTTAGCTATGGTTTGATTTGCCATACATAGATTGTAAGGTGTTAGATTAGGTTTTAATAGACCTAATTGAATTCACAGGTTCTCAGTAATGATGTTTATTCCAAAACCTCCATCCATCAGCACATCATCAATAAAATCCTTACCAATTTGAATTTGTACAACCACCATTTAATGATCAATGGTGACTATTAGTAACTAGTTGACTTACTGGTTCTGGTAAACCAACTTAATTTGAATGAAGTGGTCCATTTAAATCAATAGGTGCTTGTGATGCTGAATCACTTTCCTATAACTCCCTAATAGTATGGACAAAAGAATCATGAATATGTTCTTATGTTTACCAATTAGCTATTGCTTTTGCCTTCATTGGTTCACATTCTTTTAACACCTATTGTTCTGGGTGGTTAACTTAGTTCAAAACATGGATATTTCAATGGTATTCTAGTTGGTTCAACAGGTTGTGTAATTACTTCAACTAGCGGTTCAACAACTTTTGTGGGTACAATAGGTACTATAGGTTCTTCCCTCTTCCTTTTTATGACAGGTTTATTTGGCATGACCTATCTTCCCATAGTTTGAACAAGTTAGTGGATGTTTATCCATAGTATAGTGGACTATTGGTTGTGCAATCAGTTTGGACTCCAATTGAGTTATCAAACATTGTAATTTGCTATGATTGGTCCACTTTCTTCATAGATTATTGCAATTTCCTTATGATTGATAAAGGTATCCCTTATCATACTTGTTGTTGTGAATTTGAAGTATGGTTGCAAACTTGTTCTAAAAATCGTGGTAAGGAAAACATCAGTAGCCTTGACTTGCAAACAATTAGCAACTTTCAACAAATGTTCGTAATAAACTTCTACCCATTCGCCAACTTGTTGCTATAGGTTTCTTAGCTACATGAAGACTTCTTCATTATTTTTCATGGTTCAAAAACGTTTGCAAAATGCTTACTCCAACTCCTCTAAAATGTAATTGGGATGATCTTGTACAAAGTTTTCACCCCACTTTGAGATGTTATTTCATAAAGTGAAACCAAGTAGGTTGATGATATTAGCCTCCATAGTCTCTCCATTGGCTCTAATTACCTTCTTGAAAACTTTGATGTGAATGTTAGGATCTTTATCCTTCACAGATGTTGGATATTGAAGTCTTTGATATGGCAGTTCACTGGTTGGTTTAGATGAACTGTAATTGATGAGTACCACGTGGCATGAATATTCTTGGATTAGATGTTGGCCATTTGTAAAGTCCAATAGGTGGATCAAGTGGCAGTCCTTTAGGTGGGTCTCCATCAAGTGATCCTCCTAACAATCTTCCATTAAACAAACCTCCAAATAGTTCTCCACTTGGTTGTGGATGTGGATTAGCCTTTCTTGGCTACTGAAGTGGAATACCATTACCATATACAAGTAGTCCAGTGGTAACATGCGTGTTAACAAATATAAATATTGTTGTTACTTGTTGAACATCTATTTCTTTTGGAACTAGGGTCGGTTGTCCTAATCCAGAAGTTAGAACTTTGACAAGATATTGAGTTTGCTTTGGCTATTCAATAGGTGGTATTAGTTATGGTTAAGTAGTAATAGTTACATGTCTCTCCTTTCTTCCAGAAATAAATGGATCAAGTCCCTTGATTATAGAATAATACAGAAAATACATGTTAAGATCCATGGGTACAAAAGATGGTAATGTGTTATACCACATTGGATATGGTGGATAGGGTACAACTTTAGGTTGTCCTACTATCAATGGTGTAACAAGTTGTTACCAACCTAAGTGTTGATTCACCGGTGTTAGGTTAGTAGGGTTGTGGTTGAATATGTTGCACATGTACACCAACCTAGGTAAATGCAAGATTGAATGTCTCACTATTGTGATGATATGGATTTTTTTCCCAAGGCACCCTTGGTTCAAATCATATGGTGATTAATCTATTTTTAATTATGATGATTAACAATGGAATTTAAACAAATGGGTAAAAATACAATAAAAGGAACCAAAGTGACTAAAGTCAAAGTCCTTACCAAGGACTACATTTTACACGTGTCCTACATGTATTGGTTTATTAAATATCAAAAATATTTTAAATGTAATTTCTAAGACTGGATATTAATATTGAGACCAAACATGACTCATATTATAATATTTTAAAAAGACATTTGCATGAAGACCTAGATTATAGTCAAATGTATAATTTTGTTTTTAACCATGATGATAAATGTTGAACTTTTTTAACCATTAAAAATGTTCATAATCAAAATCAACAACATTCGTTAAAAGGATTCAATACATGTGCATTTAAAAATATAAACACATGTGGCCCTTCTTATGAAATAAATTAGAGTCCATAATAAATTAAAGTACATTTGATGAAGGTTTGAATAACAAAAAGCACATTCACATTTTCCTAGTGTAGTGTTTTATATATAAACCCAAATTTACCCATGACCTTAAATTTTATGTATCATTTTTCATGAAAATGCAACATTGCCTTCCCTTAAACAACACAAAACATTTTGTTTTTTAAGAAATCTTTATAATTTTATGTTTTTCATAAGCACGTTTAAATGCAAACAAAACACACCCAACTAAGGGCAATTTAGGGCATGATTTTATGTTTTTTTTCATATTGGTCCCTTTGGTTCATCCATATATGGTCTTCTATAAATTTGGAACATGAATGCTTAAATTGAGCATAGGATTAAGGATGAGTGAAATGAAAAACAATATTCAACTACATATTTTCCACTACTTTATGAGCATTAAAACAATTGGGAATCACACAAAATTCTTTGGGGTGAAATTTTATCAATAATAAAACGGGGTGCAACAAACCTAATTACATTTTGATGTTTCAAACTTTTATAATGAATTTTCAAAGTTGAGAACTACAAAAATTAAGGATAGTTAGCACAGTCCTTGGTACATTATAATGTGAATGTACCCAAACAACTTCATCATAAATCTATCCATGTTATTTTTTGAAAAAAGGTTCATCTACTATGAGTAATGAACTTTAAAAACTTAACAATATGGATTGGTCAACTAATTGAAACACGGAAAATTTGGCATATATGTGGGTGTTTTTAATATAAAATTGTTGTATTGACTTAATATAGGTTATAATATGAGATCCCTTCGTTGCCTTTGAGGTCTTTCCCTTGGCACATCTTGTGAAGGTTCACTAGATGGGTTATCATTGGAAACAACAAATTCTTCTTCCGATGAAGAACTTGGTGTGGATTCACTTTGCACACCTTCCATTCTTGTTTCATTCAAAGGTGTATCTCGACTAAAGGTCAATGGTTCCTCTCCTTCAACTTCTTCATGCACAACTACATTTTTTTCTTTCTCAGGATGAGGTACACCACCTATTTCCTTTGATCCTTTAATGAACACGACATCTGTACTTTTGATGATTCTCTTGGTTTCTACACACATCAAGCGATACGCTTTGGTGCCTTCGTAATATCCTAAAAACACACAAAGCATGGACTTGGACTCTAATTTGGTCCTCTTCTCATCGGGGACATGTGCAAAGGCTTTACAACCAAAAACTCTCAAATGAGACACAACGGGTTTCCTACCACTCCACGCTTCTTGAAGGGTCTTGGAATCAAGAGTCTTGGTTGGACATTGATTTTTTATGTACACCGCCGTGTTCACTACTTTGCCCCAAAATTCAAGTTCCAACCCTTGTGCAAGAATCATGCTTCTTACACATTCCATGATGGTTTTATTGGCACGTTTCGCAACACCGTTTTGTTGTGAGGAATAGGGCGCACTTGTTTGTCCTTGAATTCCACATTCTGTAAGAAATGCGTCAAATTTCTTAGACACAAATTCTCCTCCATTGTCGGAATGTAGCACTTTGATTTTGTGACCAATTTGGTTCTCCACCAACGCCTTGTATTGTTTGAATTTTTCAAACGCTTCTCCTTTGGCCTTCAAAAGATAGACATGAGTTTTCCTTGAGAAATCGTCAATGAAAGTGAGAAAGTATCGTGCTCCACCATGCGATGTAGTCTTCATTGGCCCGCACACATCAGTGTGCACAATCTCCAAAAGTTGTGAAGCCTTCGTTGCTCCGTCCTTGGGAAATGATGTTCTTTGATGTTTGCCTTTGACACATCCTTCACAAATGTGATGCAACGACACTTCTTTCAAATTCATGCCATCCACCATGGCATCTAACTCCTTAAGGCTTGCCATATTGACATGGCCAAGTCTTTCATGCCAAAACATCACTCTTTCCTCCAAAAAATTTGTAATGTGTGCCATGTCCTTACACACCTTCACATTAAGAAGGTACAAGTTCTTGGCCCTTTGTGTTTGCACCACAACAATTCCTCGAACATCGTTGACCTTACAACCATCCTCGTCAAACTCCACTTTGAAACCTTCTGAAATGAGTTTACTCACCAAAATGAGATTATTCTTCATTTTTGGAACATGAAGAACTGGGGTGATGGTTGTGTGTGTCAATTGACCTCCCACTTGCATTATGGCTTTGATGCTCCCCTTGCCAATGGCCTCCAAAACGGTGTCATCACCCATGAACACCCTCCTTGGGGAAATGCGCTCGTATGTGGTAAACTATTCTTTTTGGAATGTCATGTGTTGCGTTGCATCGGAATCTACAATCCAATCATACGTGGTATGATCGTTGGCACTCAATGCCGCAACAAACACTTGTTCGTGATCTTCACAAGCTTGATTAGCTTTTTCTTTTTCATCATTTTTCTTCTTCAAACAATTTCTCACAAAATGTCCCGGTTTCTTACAATAGAAACAAAGCTTCTTCTTTGACTTGTGAGTTTTGTTCACTAATACGGTAGTCTCGAAACTCTCACATTCTTTTCTTTTGGACACTTCGTGAAACAACCTTGCTACAATGAATTAAAGGTTTACATCTTTGGTGGACATGGACTCCAAGCTTGTGACTAAATTATCAAAGGATGGAGGAAGGCTTGTTGTCACCTCACAAAAAAAATAATATATTGCACATGGATAATTGGCACTATTTTCTATTTCACATGTCCCATGCACTCACGGTGGGGCAAGGGAAACCATGTTTTACCTCTTTAGATGATTGTAGATGCAACTTGGTGTGCAAAACCTCCAAGCTTTTGTCTCTAAGCATTTTCTTGTTGAACATTCTCATGAAGCATTTGTAGTTAAAAACACTAAACAATTCACAACCAACATAAACCCTACTATGATAATCAAGCTCTAAAAATAAATGATTTGAGCTCAAGATCAAGATTAGAAGCTTGCCAACCTTAGAAAGAACATTCACAAAGAGCACTGGAGATAATGTTCATTAAGTGGTTGTGATTTGATGAATGATGGGCATTAGGTTAGACCTTCAAATGACAGGCATTAGGTTAGATGTGCGATGTAACCTTCTAGTGAAGAGACAATGATGGGTTTCATCCCGCCTCTTTTGAAATCAACCAACTAGAGTCTGCCATGTGTTAAAGGGTGAAATTTCACAAACACAACAAAGGACCTTGTCTCCTTTTACAAAGTAATGCCCATGGTTCCTTATAGCTCATTCTGACCCATATTTCCTGAATTCCTAGGCCAAGTAGACATATAATTATTTGGCCATGTGTTTTCAAATTATTTTCACCCTAATTGGGTGCTAAAGTACACTATTATATTGTTTGGACTGTGATTCCCTTTATGCTTTTAAAGTCACACCATTTAATCTTTTGGCTTAATTGTTTGCAATAATTGTTGATTTATCTTATTTGTATTCAAGCCTTATGTTGGATGTCAATACAAGAATATTCTCTCTTATATGCCATACCTTCAATGAGAAGTCTACTATTTGTTGTTATTTGTTATAATCATCCATAATACTTCATTATGGGGGATATATGTGAGACTACATATTTGTTTTCATAGAAATTTTTTCTAAATATATAAATTTTGCATATATCTAATGACAATATTCAATTATCATTCACTTTTACCACCTCATGTTATTCTCTAATCTCTAATTGCTTTCTAGTGGAAGATTCATGGTTATTCATGTATAATTTGCATGGTTGCACTTAATGTATCTTTATTAGATGTTGTACCTTGTTTTTATTTATTGTTGTTTCTCCTCTTTTTTACCCCTTTCCCTTCATATCAAGTACGTACACAATCTCACTAAATCCCACCCAGCCTATTCTGTAAGAAGGAGGTTATGTGCATATTGTTTGCTTCCTTTGGATATTCTTAGGAGAAGCCCATTCTTTCCTTACATGCCTTTTCCATTTTTTTCCTTGAATTTTATTTATCTAAGTTGTGTGCACATTGACAACCTCAGTCATCAATTAATGTTTTGTAAATGTTATGTGTATTCTTTTCCAAGGTTGGTTTGTTGAAGGTTTTCTCGAAGGTTGATCATGTGACAACATTTTTAAAAATATTTAATTTCTCACCTTTTTTCTTTCTTGTTTTGTGTAACTTTTCAATACATTCTTTCACATGTTCACTTTTGTGCTTTTGATATGAAAACCATTAATTTATGCAATTTAGCAAATTTTGTTGCCTTCTTCGTGCTTTTGTTATGTTCCCTACACTTCTTCACAATCTATAGCCTATGGATAGAAATGACAACATTTTATGTTGAAGGCAAGGTTGATCTTATGATCTTAGTTGAATGCAAAAGGCACTTAAAAATGTCTATTGTATATGTCTGGTTTTCAACCTAGTTTTATTCATGTATTTAGAGATCATGTTTACGACGACAATAATGTTATAAAATATACGAGGAGTTTATTTCAAATCCTCGTGGGGTCCATAGGGATGTCAAGGTAAGGAGGTATAAGATTGTTTGTGACAACTTGATTTACATTGTTTTCAAGACACAATGTTCACCCCAAGGACCACAACATTTGTGCCAAATGTGGCTCTCATAAACTTCATTGTGAAATAGGAAGAACTCGACAAAGAGGAGATTCCAATATCATCTTCGCATTTCCCTTCATCAACCTTTATTGATCTCAACGACTTTTTTGATGAGATGGCTCTTTGCTTGTGAATGTGTTTGGTTCATTTCCACCCTTGGTTTCAGGAGTGTCCATTATGGAGGGCATGCCTTTGAATCTAAATCCAATTCAAGGTCGAAGCTTCAAAATTATAATTGACTTGTTTGAAAGCAATGATGTTTCACCACATTCATAAAACAAGTTGAGGTCTTTGGACTACATAAGATCAAAGTTCAAAACGTTTCCCTTCTACCCATTGCATTTAACGGTGACATCATCTTTGAACTCCTGCCCATTCATCTTTTAATTGGCCATTCTGGACAAATGTAAGGCTTGGATCACAAGTACGATGGTCATGTTTGGTGCAAAGTGAAGACCTCCAACATAAAAAATAGTTTTGGTTTGGGATTAGAAGCACCCAATACATAGGGCATTTGCGTAATTATGTTAACGATTCTTACGAACATTTCCTTCGATTTGTTGTGCACAATGAAGTAAGTTGGATCGGTGATCTTGCCCTAATTCCCTTTGTTGGTCATTTTGCACCAGCTCTTCATGTCTATGTAATTGTTTGTAAATTTTGTGTTGCATGTCCTTTTCTATGTGAATAGCTACCCTTGTTGAATGTATTGTTAGGAATACTATTCGTTTCTAATTCCCAATGTTGATGAATGTGTTAAACATTCATCAAAGGATGAATAGTACTCACATCCTTGTAGTAGTTAGGTTAGGGTTTAGAAGTGGAGACTACTTAGGGTTTGGCGGTGGTTAGGGTTAGGGTTTGGTGGCGGCTAGGTTAAAGTGGTGGCTAGGGTTAGGGTTTGGCGGCGGCTAGGTTAGGGTTAAGTGGCAGCTACTTTAGGGTTACGAGATAGTATATAATGGAATGGTTTTTGAGTTGTCTTTCATTCTCTCCTTTCATGGTTTTGAGTGCACGTAGAACCTTCAAGCCTTGTTAGTAGTTACAAGCCATAGTTTTGTGATTGTAGCATTTGAAGCATACAACCTTTGTGATTTCTTGTTAGTTAATACGATTATTTCATTTCATGAACTTTGAATGTTTCATTTCTTGCTTATTTTCAAGTTGTTTCCAATAGGTTATGGGCCCATACCAAGCAAGAGAAAGGACATTGTGTTAGAACAAGAAATAGTCAACGGTTTAACTTGTATAACATAGAAAGGGAGAATCCTTTTAGAGGGACGGTTTTTAGTTTGCAAGGTTGCAAAGAAAGTAGAAGTCCATTTCTAAGTGAGTGAGAGGTGTGGAAGAGATTTCTTCAAAGTTTTGTAAGTTTTTCAAGTGTGAAAAACTTGTTCTTCAAGTTTTTGAAAGTATCAAGTTTCAAGGTGAAAGTGTGTGAAAGAGAGTTCTTCGATTCATTGAAAGTTTGAGGTGTGTGGAAGAAAGGTCTTTGAATTTGAGGGAAGGATTTTAGTTTGCAAGGGTGCAAAGATAGTAGAAGTCCATTTCTAAGTGAGTGAGAGGTGTGGAAGAGATTTTTTCAAGTTTTTTGAAAGTATCAAGTTTCAAGGTGAAAGTGTGTGGAAGAGAGTTTTTCGATTCATTGAAAGTTTGAGGTGTGTGCAAGAAACCTCTTTGAGTTGTTGAAAGTGTGAAGTTTCAAGTGTGTCAAAGAGAATTTTTCGCATTGTAGCAAGTTTCAAGTGAAATTTTCAAGCTTGTGTAATAAAAGATTTGCTAATGATAGAAGCTTTTTTTTTCAAGTTTACATGAGGGGTCAAAGATTTCTTCCAAAACTTTTTATCTTTTGAGAGAGTGTTTGTTGTAGCATTTGTGTTCAAAATGTCTTCTTTTCAAATGGAGTCCTTGAAAGTCATGGAGAAGTTTGATGGTGGCAACTTTCACCTTTGGAAGTTCAAAATGCG
>Ga0116231_10003082_pt1 | contig 34848 bp, 21 predicted proteins | sample S1TSphgellanicum_2_FD_89695 | JGI IMG/M metagenome (GOLD analysis project Ga0116231, IMG submission 89695) | Host-associated microbial communities from peat moss isolated from Minnesota, USA - S1T2_Fd - Sphagnum magellanicum MG | ecosystem: Host-associated > Plants > Peat moss > Unclassified...
CATTGGCCAGCATCACTACAAGTATGACAAACTGGGCAATTGCACAGATATTACATTGAATGTAAAGATGTAGATCAACTTCAATAATTTTCTTGTCAACTAAGTAGACAGTGATGAGGCCACACCCCAAGAAAATGCTCACAATATACCAGGTCCTCAGAGTGAAATTAAGGTCAGCAGAGAAAAAGAAAGTTCAGCTACATACTGGGGAGCATCTGTGCATATACACTGTACACACTTTGCAGCTGTCAACTCATAGCCTCCTTCAGCAACAAGTAGTCCAGAATCAATTGATGATTGCGAAAATGAGGCCTGGCAAGCTGTCATAGAACCAAAACCTTTGTTAGTCTATTTATTGCAGAGCAGTGAAAGAAACATAGTCACAATTTCATGATCTCTCTGGAACATCATCCTAGGGACATTGTTGTCGAAGACCTTAAGGGATCAACATTACCAGGATCAAAAGAGAACAAGCCCTAGAAATACAGTAACAGTGATGTTAATTCACCAATCAGAACATGACCAAAAGTAGTTCCACACATGACAGCCAGCTGATTGTCAATGGGGTTATAAATTCTAATGTTATGGTTTGATGAGAGAATGCTGCAACTTGCAATAAATTCAGGCAAGATGATGAATGCCTAAGGGTCTCTTTCCATAAGGCTACTGTGATCACAGGTACACACAGGGTGCTGTGATCACAGCAGCCTAATGGAAAGCCACTGACATAGGGCATTGTTGCTTTGCTGCAGGGACAGTTGCTCACTTTCCATTGCAGAGCTGCAAGTGTGATGAAAATATATAATTAATCATGTTAGAAACTCTGGGAACACATGTTCTCATGAAAAAAGGACAGATATCAATGTATGGTGAGTCACAGTTCGACTCACAACCTTCACAGCTCCTGTAGTTGGTCAATCCTTGACCAATGGAGTTGTAAAAGATGATTGGGAGCACAACTAGTTGAAAAACATAAGGGAAAGCTCATCACAACAGTCTATTGGAAAAATGTCCTGAGAATGAATATAGCACTCAGTAAACAATAGAAAGTTTTTTTCTTTTACAAACCTGGAATAGGTACTTCAAGAACAGAGCCCACTAGCAAATCTGCCGCATTTGCAATTCCATTAAGAGACAAGACATCCGCCATTTGGGCCCCAAAGTCTGCAGAAATGTCCGCTATACTGTCACCACTCTGGACAGGGTATGCCAAGTATACTACTGGTTGGTCAGAAACAGGATTGCAGCCACATGGAAAAGGAATCACCAGACGTTGGCCAATTTGAATCTTATTCAGATCAACAATGCCATTTGCTGCTCCAATTTGCTGGTAGGTGATCAAGCCCTGATAAGTAGTTCCAGCAATCAAACTCAGGGTGTCACCAGCTATAACTGTGTAGATTGTCGAGTTTGATTGCCGGGTTCCATTGATGCAGTTACATGTAACAGGAACTTTCAGAAAGTCGCCAGGTGAAAGTGCAAGTGTTGCTGGGGTGCTAAGGTTGAAGTCGTTGGCTCCCAAAAGCGAGTCAATGTCACTCACGCCAAACAGGGCTGCAACTTTGGCCAGAGTTGAATTTGTGGGCGCCGTGTAGCTCACCTAGCAAGCAAGAAACCTATTAATTGATACTTTGTCTATAGCCAGAAGAGCACATCTAAGGTTGTCTGTTGTCTGCTCCTCCTCTACTGAAATGTGCATTCTCAACGGCGAAAATGCAAGACATGTATATTGATAATCTTTGTCAGAACCAGCAGCCCGGAGAGAAGGTACCGTTTCCACAACCGTTTCCATATTCAGTATAATACAAGCTCAGGAACAAATTGGCCCTTCCGCTGAACTTACGACTAGCTACTTTCAACATAAAGACTTGTGCTCGAAAGTTTTTGCGAAGAAACCACGGCCAAACGAAGATTAAAAACATCAAGGAGAGGACGCAAAAGATGATAGAAGTTACTCAAGGATCTATATTTGCCTTTCGAACCGAAGCGGACGTGAGAAAAAGCACAAACGCTACCTACAGCTATATACTTCGGTGAGAGAGACACTCCGGAGCCTTACCAAGGCATTGCAATTTGATGATGTTGAGGAGCATGTTTCGGTGAACACTCCATCCACGCCGTCGTGCTTGAATACCGCCATGGCCATCGCCACAACAATCCACCAGGTCACCATTTGGCCTGCTAGCTTACACATTCTCTTCGCGACCAGCGGCGAAACAAAAGAAACAACACACAGACGTCGACACCTCTCTGTATGCCAAAAAATAACGCACGCCAAGTACTGGTGAGTGCAGTAACGTCGAGGGAGACCACTCCGACATCAAACAAAAAGCAAACGCCGATAACAAAATAACACGTAACTCTGTTTCCTTCTAGCTTCTTGTAACGGAAGCGGACTGAAGAAATTCGCAACTGTGAAAGATTTAGTAGCATCACAAGAAATTGGCCAGCAAATGCGAGGTAGTAAGTACGTCGAAAGTGAGGAAATTAGACCCCAGGGGTGAGGCTCACTGCCATAGCCCCGTTCTGGGACCCTTCGGCCACAAAATGTACTAGGTTCAACCCCAGTGGTGTGCAGGTGAAATTCCTGTCGGCCCTCTGCCAATGAGCTTGACTTCGGGGTGCCCTAAGGCTTGGTCAGTTCGGGTCTGCTGTGTTGTGTTTCAAAAGAAAAAAAAGAAAGAAAGAAAGTAAGGAGAACAATCGAGGAACGAGCAGAGAAGATTAATTTTAAAAACAGAGCAACGAGTTCCGATACTTAATAATAAAAAAATTCCTTACTGCAGCAACAAACAAAAAAACACGAAGACTTTGTAGGCGGGCGGGCTGCAAGAATCGGACAAGCACCGCAACAAATGCAAATTCGCATTGGCTTCGCACAAACACATGAGGGAGGGAAAGACGGAGCCCTGTGTAGAACAATAGCTGGGTAGGTACCTACAGTAATAGCCACCTACCAAGTTTTCACTGTTTTCCGCTGGAGGCATAGTCGCAGCTGCTGTGTACCTGGTACCTACTCCGGAACATCAGGCCCGGGCGAGTTCAGTGAGGGCGAATCTGGCAGAATTGGCTGTCCACAGACCCGTTCCATGATATAAAATATAGGGTCCAGAAGCATTAAGGACGTACATAGGGGCTATTCTGCAGGTACCGTCTTTCTTATGTCATAAAATACTCAGCGGCGGCGGGCGTTCCATGTCGTGGAACACGCTGGGTTCCTGCTTATGGCTGGCAGGATAGCAGAGTCGCATTTTGTTTTTCTGCCCAGTAATCATGCCCTGGCAGCAGGGCATTACACCCTCAGACCTTGGACTTCGCCCACAGTTCACTATACTTGAATGGTAGAATTGGCATTGGTGGCTGATTTCAGTTATTTCCTGCCTCTACCACTCTTGATTCTCTCTCCTCATGCTTACCTCTGCTGTTAGACCTATCTAGAATCCTTTAGGTTAAGGAACGTGCCTTTAGGGAACATTTTTGCCACCTAAATTTTCCATAGGGTTGGTCCATCTTACACCAGCGACTCACTATGAGAGTTATAATGGTGCATTCACACTCGGTGTTAAGGACTCTAGTATTAAGTTCCCCTAACATCAAGCTAGTCATTTTGAACCTAAACCTATTTACCACAAAGATTTTATGTTAAGTTTAACATTCACTTAATATTAAATAATCACCCATTTAACATTGGGTGCCTCCTAAGATGCCGTCTAGATTTTCACTTAACACTGATTTAAAATTAGGTGTGAATGCACCTTAAAGATTGTGATTAGGGACGCGTTCTCTGGTACAGAATTGGGGCAGTCTTAACATCTGCCTCGCATTATTAAGAACTATGGGAGGCAGGTTGTGGCTTGTGGCCTCTAGGGTCACAATTCTTTAATTAGTACAGAACCAGCAGCAAGTGCCAATTCTACCAGGGGACAGTAACTTAGGGAGTTTATTTTTCCTGGCTAACTGTAGCCAGTTGGCTTTTTTGTCCTTCAAAGTGGCCAAAAATATGTGTTTAAAAATAATTCTAGTCGCCAAATTTCGATTTCTTTTTGGTTAAAATATTTCCAGATTTCTCTATTGTGTTCAAGCACATAGTCAAAAATGTGAAGCATGCTTAAAAATTTTACTTTGGTATCATGTTTATAGCCCAAATTTGGCTAAACTTTTATGAATGATCCCCACTTCAGATACATCACAAAAATGGGAAAAAGACACCTAGCCTGTTTAGGTGTCAGCTGCGCTTTTAAGGTTTACTCAGCTGAAGAGTACTGGGGCCTTGGGCCCCCTTCCTGGCCAGTCGGAACGTGGCGTTACCTACCTAAGTTACTACCGACCTAGCGCTATCGTCGTCGTCCTGCAACTTAGAGGAGCTGACTAGTACTAGCCAAAGTCGATAAGCGTGTTTGTTTCTTCTTTGCCAGGTCTTTATTTTCATATGTTTTCCTTGTCAACTGTAATCCAACACCACTTGGCACTGGTGACTGAATTGTTGTTAACTTTGCTCCTTGAAAATATCTATTTTCATAAAAGCCTGCAGACAGATTTGGTAGAGATGCTCTCTCTTACAGACTGTAAAAGCTCACCGAGCATTTCAATAAGCGAAATACTCACAGATGTGTTCCATTTTTGAAAATGCCTGGATCCATTTTTTTAAACTTAAAAACTGTGATACCTGGTGGTTACCTGGCTGGTACCTGCTGGGTATCAGGGGAAAACAATTAAAAACAGATAAAATTCATTGATTTTTACACTGGGCAATGCATTAGGGCTGGGCCGTTCCTGAAATAACTGCCCCCTTGGGCAGAGGATTCCCCTAAACCATACACTGAACCACAGGATTGAGGATACTTATGTATCCAGTTTCATGTACCAAGTAAAGGAAGCATAATTACTCACTTTGTCTAGTAAAGTTGCTATTGCGCTTGATGCTGAGTAAATAGTAACTTGATGTTACGAGTGTCTCCTCTATGGACAAACTCACTCCAAAAATTTCACATAGCAACAAAATTCATGGCACTTAGAACTGACATCATACTAAAAATTTCAAATAGCAACAAAACTCATGGCACTTAGAACCGACATCATACCAAAAATTTCAAATAGCAACAAAATTCATGGCACTTAGAACCAACATCATATGTGAACACTCACTGATATGGTAGCTTGATCCGGTGTGATCAGTGATTTTTATTTTATTTGGGCAAGATTTTGCAACCTTGCGACAAAGAACAGAGGGGGACCTTGCAACAAGTACAAAGGCTTTTGGGGTTGGGGGGGAGATGACCCTCTGTGACCACATTACTGTAGACTAGGGTCAGTTTTCATATTGACAAAATGAATACTAATTATTTTTCAAAAAATGAATTCGTTTTTTAATTTTAAATTTATATATTTACTATAATATTGTGAAAAGGGTAGTGAAATTATTCAGAGTGTAGCCTATGATAATTATGATGATTTTCCACATGTCAACTTCATATTTTTCACAAAATTTTCTTTTCACTATTTTGAGTATTATTTAATGACGAAACTGACCTTAGGGTAAGGTATGAGGAAAGTCTTTTTGAAGTCGCCATATTTTGACAAAAGGTTGGAGCATGTGGCCAAACTATAGCATACTACTGTCAAACTTTTCTACTGTCCTTTCTGACATGTAGCCAAATTTGGCTAAGTCCTCTTGTGGACGATCCCCCAACTCACCAACCTCACAAATTTCGAAGAAATAAACACTGCCTGTGATAGTTTCTTATCACCCTATGAATGGATGTGGCAGCCTCATGTTGCATACCATCTTGATTGATGATAAAGGGTCGTTTACACTAGACGGCTTGGGCCATGGCCCATAGAACCTCATGGTACCTCACTTTTTGGATGAGACCATGGGAAAACCCATGGGCCATGGCTCAAGGGCCTTTCTTCACAGTGTAAACCTAATTTGGACCAAAAGAATTGACCACATGTTTTTTTCAATAAAAACTTATTTTGTTAAAAAAAAAATTTGGAAATGTGGCTGGCTTAACTTTTTATTCATTTCCTATCTTTTCTTTTTTTCTCTCTCGTTTTAGGTTTCTTTTTAGGTTTTTTTTTTCCCTCTCTCTCTTTTGCACGTTTTATAAACAATCACACATCATAAATAAAGAAAGAAACAATTATTTATTGTGATGGCTATGTATTGGTGTTTGTATATTTGATTCAACAAGTGTTGAACATTCAAGCTTTAATTGTAAGGTATGAAATGGAGAAATATGCATTGTTTGTAGTCATTTGTGAATTCATGTGGAGGAAAAAAACGAATTGTTTGAACTTTTGAAAGCCGATGTGGACTGACAAATGGATTCACAGAAACATGATCTTTTTTATTATGGTGTTTAAGGTTTAAGGGGTAATAATTTTTGGAGGGAACAATCCAAAACTCTCCCCATTTTTACATTTCAAAAAAAAAAAAAAATTTAAAAATTCCTAATAATGTTTAATTTTTGAAGGGCAGAAATTTTGGGGGAGGGGAGGGGGAGCCACCAAAATTTCCCCCACTTTCATTTTTTTTAAAGAAAAAAATGTTATGCCTTAAATGACATAATATTTTTTGTCCTTTAAATTTCCTTTAAATGCGTAATCAATTTTGTAAGGGGAGCTTCCAAAATGTTCCACCAATTTTACTTTTCAGAAAAATTAAGAAAAAAACGAATTTTTAGTGATTATGTTTTGGCTTTAAGGGAACAATTTTGTTGGGAGGGGTGGACCAAAAGGTCCATCCCATTTTACCTCTTTTGAAAATAAGAAGAAAAAACTGATCCGAATTTATTGTTGTTTTAAATCTCAAGGGTTAACAATTTTGTGGGGGCAACCATCAAAAAATTACATCCAAATTTCTTTTTCAGAAAATTGGAAAAAAATATGATTTTTATTATTATTCTGTTTAGGCCTTAAAAGGGAAAAATCTTTATGAGAAGCCACCAAAAATTCCCTCCAATTTCATCTTTCAATATATATAACTAAAATCATTTTGGAACCCATGGGCCGTTGCTATTTTCATTAGGCCCACCTCTTTGACGAAGGCTTGAAAAAATATCCCAAGCTCCCAAGCAACATTATCCATGACTATTGATGTAAGATTCCAACAAGTGTTTTCATCCAAAGTCATTTGCTTAGGCTTGGGCTCTAAACTATTTTAGTGTAAACCAAAACTAATCACCCTTCATAGTTTGGACCAATGAGAAATTTTAGATTTGCGTGGTCTCAAGCCCAAACCCTCTAGTGTAAACCGCCCCTAAGCCTGAAGAAGCTGTTTGGTAATCTAGAGAATGTACCTTGGTATTTGGGAACTAACCACTAAGATTTTTAACACAAGGTTTGATTGGGTCTAATTGTACCTTAAGTAATGGAAGTTTAAATCTGAGTCCATTTGTGTTGTTTTCTGTTTTTATTGCAATGGATTCTTTCCATTTGTTCAAAAAAATTAAAAAACTTTAAACCATTCTAAATTGAAGTATCCCAATGGGGGTTGATTATCACATGCTCTGACTTTGCCTTCTTTTGGAGCATTTTCACATCTGGTCCTCTTACGTCTTGTTGATATTTGTTTGTTGGCAATTGAGCTAGGACTTAGTCTTTTGTTTTTGGTCGCTCTTCTCATTTCTTTGTTCTTATTGTGTTGTGGTGCAATTTGACAGGATTTAGTCATCAAACCATTAGGCCTCCATAACACTTCTTTTTTAATATCTGAAGGGATGCAATCATCTCGATCATGTGGGATGTGGCTTTTAACATTTGACCCATCTGCTTTCACAGGGTGTAAGTTTCTAATTTTCTTCTTCATATTTCTGCCCTGTTTCAAAGCTTCTTTCCGAGGATGCGTTCTTGGAGTAGGTCTCTGTTGTCTAATATGACTCACATATTGGCTTGGACTTGGTCCAGTGTTGTGAATGTAAACATAAATCTCATAATGAAGTTTATTTATATATATTTTGTGTAAGTGTAAATGTTTAATATTCATTTACATTTGTGTAAAGGTAAAAATCATGTAAATTTATTTTTTTAAACGTAAAAAATGTGATTTTTACTTTGGAGAGAGGATTTCATAATGTTTTTGGTGATAGGCCAACCAAATGGCTCATTGCAAAAAAAAAAACCATAAAAATATTCACCCACACCTAATCAATGTAAAAAAATTGATGAATTGTATAGAATTTGTAATCCAAATTGATGAATGTTCTAAAATTTTCAAATTGCAGCAATGAATTTGTGACGACTGGTCCATGTTGCCAAATGTAAACTAATGGCTCAAGTTTCAAAGGAGGAGAAGAGAATATTTATAACTAAAAGTAGTGGAGACAAAATTTAATTCAAATTTAGAAATATACCTTTGCTTTTAAATGGCAGTCTCAAAATCTCTTGTGAAATAACAATAATGATAGAAAAGTAATGGACAAGAGAAATATAAAAAGGTTCAAAGACAAAATATTTGAAGACCCCATGTGCCAAACAGTAAAAACTTTAACTTCAAACATTGAAATGACATAATAGGCTAAAATCAATTGGTTTTGGCACTTGCCTGCCGAAACTAACCATCCCATACAATATTTAAGAGTGAGTTCAGAGATTAACCACTGAAAGCCCAAATCAACCTTGCTCTGAAAATAACCGGTGAGGGGAAATTAAACATCAAAATTCCTACTATTCCTTCAAAGAATCCTTACACCCAAGGATCCATGTGCTTCAGAGAATTAGATTGTGAACAAGGGTAGGTGGTTTTGGGTCACCTTGGAATGGCACCCACGACTTATTTTGTTTCAATGGAGAAGCTTCCATGCCAATATTCCTACTGTTGTCTTCAATCCACAATCCACATTCACAGAAAAGAACTAACACCCAATGATCCATGTTCTTCGTAGAACTTGATTGTGAACAAGGATAGTTGGTTTTGGGTCATGTCGGAATGGCACCCACCACTTGTTTTGTTTCAATGGAGAAGCTTCCATGCTTGCATATATTTTATCAAAGCTGGTGTGGTAGTTCACCAAATCAAGTACACACACTGTCACATGTCCGTAACCAACCACTTTTTGAGAATTCACTGCCCTGATGTGTACAGTCTGATGTTGAAAGTTGAATACCTGATGTTATTTGCATGACCAGTGAAGTCATTTTAGATCCCATATTGACGTAGAGTGAAGATTTTGATGCTCACATGTGAGTCAGCTACATGCAGTTCTGAGACAGGTGTTGAATCGGTATAGGCCATAAGGAAATACACTTGGAGATGAGTTATGATGAAAAACCAAGCATGGGGTCTTAATGGATCATTAGAATATGTAGGGGTAAAAATGTCATAAAGCCCTTACTAACCAAGCCTAATCAACCATTGTTTTTCTGCTATATTTTGTACTATTGCAACTTTTTTGAAAGCTTTCGGTTGCAAATTCAATTATGTTTTTGGAAAGAATCCCCAAAATTCGACAAAGATTTCCAGATATCTATATATGGTCTAATAGGTAGCAAAAAATTTCATAAAGGTATTTAATTTTTCTCACATTTTTCATAGCCAAATTTGGCTAAATCAGGTTATGGATGATCACCACCTCAGCTGAATCACATAATTGAGAGAAAAAAATACCGAGCCTACTGTGTAAATATCAATTCATTGGAATATGAACAAGTTTCCAGGAGAAATCAAAGTGAACAAAAATGAACTCGTAAAGCCACCAAAAGAAATGTTACTCTCCATTGTGAAATGCATAAAATTCTCGTCAAAACTAAGTCCAAACAGGCATGATCAAGAAAATAAAACATTTGCAAACTGATTCTTTGTACAATGGGCTCAAAGCAAACAAGAAAGAAGAGCTGAATGGCAGTTAAGGATTATCATTAGACTCGGAGAAGCCAAGATAAAACCAGCGTATGTTCTAGAAGACTCAACAAAACCCATTAGCAGCAGGCTAATGGATAAGAATTTAGTAACTTACATTGGCTTACCTAACATGCAAATTCTACACAGAAGGGTCACACTGTTGGCACTGGGTCCCTAATTGAATTGAATAACACCAAAGTCAACAAGTCTTGTTGGCAAATCTCATAAGAGCCATGTTGAAGATAAAACATGGTAGTAGCCTGCAGTATGATGAAATCAAGCATGGTTCCGAAAGTAGTAAAGGACACTTACAGAAAATGCTGTTGAAAGTTCACAAAAAGTCCACACAAGGTCCAAAAGAAAAAGTGGACAATCTACTAATAAATTCATCACCAACCATATTTTGTGTGCATATAATTGTTAGGTGCCTTTCACATATTGCTAGACATTGGACAAGTAAACAACGTGGAGAGGCAGGAAACCTAAAATGAAAGAGGCAGGAAAGCTGGAGCTCTTGTACCTATGTCATTCCAAATGGTCAGATCTTTCTTGATGCATTGTCTAGCTGGGTGCAAATGAGATCAAATGAGCAAATGACCATACTTTAGAAAATGATTGCATGTTTTTTTTTGGTTCTAAAAAAATAACTTTTTCATACAAATGAATTTTATTTATTTATTTTTGCAAATTGTTATAGTAACTGCTTATAATTGTTCAAGTACATGATTTTTTAAATATAATTTTTGAGTAAATATGAATTTTTAAAAATGTGCCAATTCTTTGTAAATTTAACGTTATTTTTTTTTTAAATGATAACAATTTCAAATCACAATTTTAAATTACTATTTTATTTATTTTTTGTAATAAACTACAACTTTTCTTAACACATCATATACATATACCCCACTTATATGTGGTAAAGGAAATTTGAAGTTCTAAAATTTTGAATCAATTTTGGAAAGTTCTTTGAAATTTTAATGTTTTCAAATTTCACATATTGTAAAGTATGAGTGCTTTTCGAATGTGGCTAATAGGTCGTTGTTTTCTTAAAATTTTCCCATCAATTTTGTTTTATTATATAAGTCCTTTTGATAGTCCTTTGAAGAATTGATTCCTTTTTACACAATAGGTGTTCATTTTCAAAAGTTTTAAATCAAACCTTAAAACTTAAAATTTTATCAAATGGATTTTTATTTGAATTCCTTAACATTCATATGAATGAAAAAGGAACAACTTGCCACAATTGCCATGGTTTTAAATGGTACAACATAAATGTTTTTTCAATTTTGATGTTTTTTTCCGTCATCTGATGCCCTCTTTAACTCATTTGATTGTGACATTATTCAGCAACATGCATTTTGCAATGCATCTCATAATTGTTGTAGTTTGAAAATTTGAAACGAAAATCCACTTCTTCATTTGCATAACAATCCAACAAAAGCCTTGCTTACAAAAAAAAATCATGGGTGTTTAATTCCAACATATTACTATTTTTCCAAACACAACGTACTATGATTGAATAACCCATAGTAATTTAGTTTATTGTGTTTCCAATATATCAAGCTCAACTTTTAATTCACATGCAAAACAACATATCAAAATTCAACTACATTTCAAACCAATTACACAAAGCCAAAAATCATGAAAGTTTCATGAGTTTAAAAAAAATAAAAATTTGGTCATCATTGACCCATTATATGAAGCAACATTTTTCTTTAACATTATTGGAGTTGTCAATAACTTTGTATCCTATAATCTAAAAGTGAAACATCAAAAGCAAACACATTTGTGGTATTTGTGATTTGCCTCATTGTTTTGGCAAGTTAGTCAACCTCTTCAACTCCAATATTATGCATTGATGGAGATGGTGCTTTGTGTGCACTAGGAAGCTTGTGTACATTAAGAATTTGGTTTTTGTTCTTACCATTAGCTTGTGATGAATTTGGGGTTGTTCTCTCTATAATCGTAGGTATACTCAAAGGCCCTATAGGTGAATTGTGAAATAGTTCAACTAAGACCATGCATCCAAGCTTATCAAAATTCATTTTGATAAACGCATTGGGTTCTTCCATCATAATGCAAAATGAAAAATTTAAACTTTGCAACAACAAATTGGAAGAGTTTTTTTGTTTTTGGTATTTCGTAGTTGTTGTTGACAAGGGATAAATACATTTATTGCATTGGGTTACTTCACCTTCAATGCTAAAAAATGCAACCTTCGAGCTCTTAGAACTTACTACACTATAATGATAACATGCAAAACAACTAATTAGATATAAAATTGGCAAGTATTTTTCTTTATTTCGAATAACCACCCAACATTGGTACATTTCCACTCCTCAAACATTAGAGGTTGTAGCAAAATGTTCAAGGATCCCCCATGGGCAAAGATTTTGATTCCTATCAATATAACTATCCAAAGTTGGAATGCACAATGTTTAATGTTAATGGTAGCTTCACAAGTTAGGCATAGAGCATTCATGCAACATACAAAACTCCAACTTACAATTAGAATGTAGTTGCAAATCATGACCTTATTTTTGTATAGTCTTGCTACACTTAAGGTGCCCAAGAATGCAACAAACAAAAGAATAATAACAAGGGCAACACCTTTCCAACATGTTCATCACATGCTTGGAATGCAATCAATAGGATTTTGTTCGGACCAAAATTTAACATCCATGAAAGTCCTATAGCTTCATAATTTCTAATATTTAATGATATTATAAGAAGACAAACCTTAGTTAGATGTCACATTGGATTCATAGGAAGGAAGTTGATTTTCAACAAAAATTGGTGTATGCAACAAAAAATGATTTGAAATTCCTTATAGATTCAATATATCACATTCAAGTTGTGAACTTATAGATTGAAAACACATAAAATAAAACTCAAAATGAAATATTTGGAAACAACTTGAATATTTTAGATGAAGATATGAATAAAATATGAAAGAGTATGGTGAAAGTAATCATTAATTTGACAGAGATCATCATTCATGCATTCACAACACAAAAGATAATCATCCAATATTAATTTTCCCCATTTGATATGGCTTGCCAAACATAAAAGGTTTTAATAAACTTGGACCTAATACTTTCAAAGCATGAATTGATGATTACATTACAATTGAATTGACAATTGATCATGCCACATTTTGATGACCATTGAATAATCGATAGATAATCATACTTGCAAAAAAATTGAAGCAAAAATTAAAACCAAATCATACAATTCAAAATAAATACTTTGGGGGCAATGGCATGGTTGGGTGGACCATTTTTGGAGTAACAATAATAAATTTTTTGTAGTAAGTTTCATTAAAATTGCTATTTTTTATTGTATACGTTAGACTTTGTCAACAAGGACTTATTTTTAAGGTATAACCAAGATATATACATATATTGATTGATTGTGATGCTTAAAGAATAAAATTACAAAAGCTATTATTTTTGAATTTAGGGGGTGCAATGTTGGCAAAGAAAATGCCATTGGATTTTTATTAGGGTTGATGATTTCATTATAAACTTATGAGGGACTTGTTTTTATATAGACATTTTAATGATGAAAATGTATTGAAAACTTTTGTGTCATATCACATGAAAATATGGAATCATGAATTATTCTTTCGAGTAAAACTGAATTTTTTTTCAAAATTTCATAGGACATTGAAAATAAATTGAATCATGTTGGGATTTTATGCCCATGTTTTACTCAAGGACCTTTAGATGTGATAAATTCTCAATTGAAAAAAAATTGTAATTATGGTATCCTTATGCATTGTGTCACACTATGATGCAGTGTAAAATACACTATAAAATGGATTTTAATGAATATTTTTCTTATTACATTTTGGTCCACCCAACCATGCACTTATCTTTTGAAATCAAATTGATGGTAATTAAAAAATTGCAAATGATCATACTAGTAATGTTTATACTTAAAGTATTAAAAAACATATTGTTGAAATTTCAATAAAAACTTTTGATGATGACTTCCTTTGCACATCTTGTATTTACTCCAATTCTAGAATGTGCACAATTTTTTTGGGAATTTTTTTCTTGTTGCAACCTTTAACCAATTTTGTTCCATTGAGGTTTTAATAATCCATCAATGTTATCAAAGATAATGGAGTCACACACATAAAATAAACAAATTATGAGTTTTTGAAATCTATTCTTGTTATAAATAAATCCAAACAAAAAATGGTTAAAGGATTGTTCACATGTAATGTGGGTTAGTGGGCCTTCATCAACATGGGGTTTTGGGTATGTAATATGACCTTGTGAGAAGAGGACCAAGACATTCCATAGGATGAAATGGATTTACATACTTTGCAAGTATTAAATATTACTTGATATAATGCAGAATTAACCTAAGTGGCCTAGATGAACATTGATCAATCATCAATTGTCTTCAAAAGCATAATCAATGCTCCGAAGATAGTGAACAAAAGTTATATGTAGGGTGATGAGCAAGGTGGGAGCCAAACATGAAATTGGAATTCCCTTATTGGCCCTAATTATGTCTTTATCTAAAAGGAGAATTTTTATTTTATATTAGATGGTTGTGATTAAATTGAGCATCAAAGGATTAAACTATGTGCAATATCGTGGTACTTTGGTGATTTTAACAAAAATGATTTTATTTTTATTTTTTCAAATTTTTCAAAAATTATTAGCTCATTATGTTAAATAATTCAAAATTTATATAGTCACATTCAAACCCTAGCCCTCTTTAGAATAGTACAAGTTCATGAAGATAGTCCAACTAAAAAAACCACTAAAAACTTTTGGTAATGGATGTAATTTTATTATATTTATTTTGTACTTTTTAGAATTTTCAAAATCAAAACTAAGTTATCAAATTAAAATTCCCAAAATATATTAATTATTCAATAGGTTATTGCCGAAGTCACTAGGTACTATGATATGGCCTCAATGACACAACACTCACTACTACACCATCCAAAAAATCCCAAAATGGGATTTTTTAGATGGGGTGAACTCCACCCCAAAATGTTTGTTTCACCTGAGGTGAGGTTTTCTTTCCTTCCCACCCACATGTGTTTTTCAAAAAAAATCTCTTACCTCTATCCCTTTCCTACCTATAACCCTCTTACTACCCACCCCATTTTCCATGTCACACATTTGTAATTGCCAAGTTCCATTGTGCTCTTTTGTTCTTGTTTATTTTCATTTTGTTCTTGTTAATGTGCGTGTGGGTCTACTAAAAAAAAGGTGTGCATGTGAGAGAGTGGGAACCAAGCTAGAACAAAGGAGGCCAAAAAAGAGATGTGAGAGAATGTAGTTGGAAGGGAGGCAACTATAAAAGCTTGTGTGAAAGAATTATGTGCAATTAAAAGTGCTAACGGGTGATATGTGGATTTGTAGTTGTACATAGCTTTTAGATTTTTGAATAACTTTACTAACTACATTCTTATTGGTTACATTATTGGTCATAACTTTTGATTCATGTTCTTGTATATAAAGGACAAAAGACCATGTATTTTGTAAGTTTTTTTTAGTTTTCTTTTCAAAGATACAAATTTCTAAAATATGTTTTATCTACATCGATTAAAATGTTATAATTTGTAATAACCCACTACAAATTAAAGAAGAGAACTATAAAAAATGTATTAAATTGAAAAATTTGAAAAACAATTGAGGTGTAAAAAATTCACCTTTTTCCAAGAATGGAAGTAAACAATGGAGGAAGAAGGAGAAATGAAATGGAGTAGTGCATGGAAAGGGTTATCCCTTTCCTTGTGTTTTTTTGGTGGTGGGAGTTAGCTTGGAGCTTCCCTAACAATGGAACTAGAGGTTTTGACTACCATTGCCAAGGAGCTTCATGTTCCCCTAACTTTTTCTTTTTCTTTTTTTTCATTTTTTATTTGTTATGTCTCTTTTTGTTGTTATTATTTATTATGTCTTTTTTATGTTTTTATGATATATATATATATATAATTCTATTTTTTTAATAAAAATTATTTGGTTTTTTTCTTAAATTTTTTTTTCTTGGTTTTGTTACTCTTGCCATCACCTTCCTCCTCTTGATTCAGTATCACCATCTTGTGTGTTGTATGATGTTGCTAATGATATTGTATGATATTGTATGGATTTAGTAGACAAATCAATGAAGTGCCATGGGACTTCAAAAAAATAAAAGGTTACAATTACGAGGAGATGAACTAAGTATTGCAATTGATGTGTCTACACCAAACAACTTAGGGGCTATAGTTGAAAATCGAGGTAATCTTCATATTGAAGAAGAGGAGGTAGTAGGTAGGGAGGTGCTTGAAGCAATAAAAGCCATATGTGACCAAGTAGTTATTAATGCAAAACAAGGTATGAATGAGCTAGTGCCTCCTACATTAAACACACATAAAGTTGAGGAATTGGGTGTTCCAATGTCTAATGAGGTTTATGAGCATGCTCCATTTAGCGAAGCAAATGAATAAGGGATGGGTGATCAAATGTGTAAAATGGCCCTTGTAACTATCTTTCCATCTCAACATTTTGTTGAACTTAATGAGCTTGAGCACAATGGGGACAACCAAAAAGATGAACAATATCATGTGCAAAGGAGACCTAGTAGGTTCTTACCAATGATATTTTTTCATGTGTATCAAATGAGTTCTTATGGCCAAGTTGTTTTGTTATGCAAATCAATGCAAGCTTGATAAAGCTTCACCCCACCTTTTGTGTCCATGTGAAAAGAAGGTGGGGTTTTTTTTGCCATTTTTTTGTTGCAATGCCCAAAAAAAGGTTTGGGTGTTAGTTTGGGTGATAGCAATACCTACATATGTATTAGAAGATTTGAATTTTGTCATAGTTGCAATACCTACAAGTGTAGATGGTAAATGCATTGTGTGGTTTATGTTGTTAGTTGTTACAACTATAGCCCCTTGAACAAACCCCCCTTATCTCACTTAAGATCACAAAAGAGAACATTGGATGGGTTAAGGTGGGCACTAGGTTTGCTTGCAAAGTTGGCACATGCATCCAATCATATCTTGCAAAGTGGTTACTCAATAAACATTTGTTGAAAGACCACAACCTTGCCATAGAAGGTAGGAAATATGTATGCCCTTCCACTTGTGAAGTGGACCCAAGATGCCAAGATCATTCAATTTTGAATGGTTGAATTTTGAGTGATGCCCATGCAATTCAACGATGGAATGAGTAGAAAGTTGTTGCCCAATCAAGGTTGAAAACTCAAATTTGACCACCTTCAAACATTGGCCCAAAACAATTAGAGGTTTGTAAACCACCTTTGGTTAAATTAATTTATGATTTGATGCTCAAACTTTTTGTAATTCCTAATGGGGGGGTAGGAAGCATCCCACACAATGCTTTTTCAAAAATGGAAAAAGTTGAAGACCTTGTTGAAGAACTTCAGACGAATAAGATTACATACGTCAAAAAGTTAAAAATGGCTTAACCACATATTGGATGCGAGGTTCAAACAAGGCCATAAATATTAGTGAGATGCAAGTGGTCTTGGAATATCATGAGTCAGAGATGATATATGGCCGGTATGTTTTCATTCTTACTTTTTCCAATTATGTTTTGGATTGCATCCCTTGAATGTTAACATACTAATCAACTTTTGTGCTTTTGTATCAAAATTTGAGATATCACTAAGGAAAAGTTTGTGGCCAATGTAGTTCACCTCTAGTTGGAACATCAATGGGTGTACACCCATTTACATGTTGCAAAGGTAGTTGAAGTTGCAACATCTTACTGCCAATCACATGCATGGTGGATGACCGTCCTAGTTTTAGTGATGATACGGTTTAAGGTTTTTAGGACACATATCCACACAATTTTGTATAATACTATGAGGTTCAAAGTTTGTGTAGATTTAATGACATAATAAACTTTTGTAAGAAATTTGATTTACCACATGGTTTGAAGAAATTAATGCAATCATTATTTTGAAAAAATTTGGGTCTTACAACTTAATTCAAGCATTGTATAGAGATTGTAATATGATATTTCTTTCCCATTCACCCAAGACTTTGCAATTAACAATCTATCCTTTTAATACTTGCATATTACATTTTAAATGTTAATGGTGGGTTTTCTTTTACATACAATACCCACATTTATTTACGAAAACTTCCATGAGCAATTTGATGTCCCTTCAATACTCCCATGCTTTCAACACTCGCTAAGTAGTTTGCACAAATGCAATACCCGCAATGCTAAAACGCAACATATATGACTACAAAACTTCGGTCATATATGCAATTTATGATTGGTCATGACTGTATGACTATGTAGTCCAAAAGACCATGTTGTATTTGCCACTAGTTACAAATGTGGTTGTAGTCTTAATGACCATTTATGATTACGTCTTCTATGATTGAAATTTTTCAAAATATAATTAGACATTTGGGCTCCACATTGCTTCACACTACTAGTGACAATGATTAAATTTTTTTTGTGGACATAATAATTTTGTTGTAATCAATTTTGTCTTTTTCAAAAGATTTTTAAAAATATATTTCATGTTGTTCCATTAATATTTTTTTTGATTCTTGATTTGGTAGGCAAAATGTCAATGAAAGTCAGATTCATTATAATAGTTCACAATGAAATACAAATAGACAAAAGAAAAAGAACATTGAAAGGGTGTAAGAAAAACAACAAAATACAAACATATAAAAAAGTTGAAAGGGTGCAAGATAGACAACAAGAAACGATTCTAAAATGAAATTTGATCTACGACGAATTATAATCCAGAATGATTATAGGATTGTCATAGTGACAATCACCAAAATACCCATCCTACAAAAACCAAGTCCAATGAAACATTGTCATAGGAATTTTTTTAGACAAATTTTATGTTGCCATGTGTTAATATAAACCTAATTTAAAATTTGAATCTTTAATTACAAGTTGCCACATGGCATGCAAGGCATAACGTAAGCTAATACGCAACCTAGACTAGATGTAAACTAACCCACCTAGGTTAGGAGACCTAGGTTAAAAGCAAAACCTAAGCCATGTAGGTCGAAATTAAAACCCACTAGGTGTGACTAGGTTGCTACAAAACCATAGGAACGACTATGTCATAAGTGAGAGGACTTGAAACCTTCACCTCTATTTTAAGGTTCAACTCCTCAACCATTGCACTACAACATATTGTTTGTAATATAAGTTGTTAAAAAAGTATTAACACAAAATTTTAAAACCTAGGTTAACCTATGCCATCCTAGGTTGACCTACATTAACCTAGGCTACCTAGGAGTCTAGCCTAGATTAACCTAAGATTCAATAGGCTAAAATTAAGTTGTTCTAATTTAACCTAAGAAAAATTACACTAAATTAAATTTAAATAGGCTAAATTAGGTTAAACTAACATAAATTTGGTTAAATTTCATTAAACTTGATTAAACTAACATAAATTTAATTAAACTTCTATAAACTTGGCTAAACTAACATAAATTTCGTTAAATTTTAATAAACTTGGTTAAACTCCCATAAATTTGGCTAAAGTTTTGTAAACTTGGGTAAACTCACATAAATTTGGCTAAAGTTCATTAAACTTGATTAAACTTACATACATTTGACTAAACTTCAATAAACTTGGATAAATCTCACTAAACTTGGTTAAATTCACATAAATTAAATGGATAGACTTCATTCAACTTGGCTAAAGTCACATAAACTTGGCTAAATTAACATAAATGAGGTTAAATTTGGCTATTTAAAGCTTAAATTTGGCTATATTTGACTATATTTGGCTAAATTAGGCCAAAATTCATTAAACTTGGCCAAACAAATATATTTGGTTAAATTTGGTTAAACAAACATAAAATTGTTTACATTTGGTTACATTAGGTTAAACATGATTAAACAAGGTTAAAGATAATTAAAATAAGCTAGTTTTTAAAAAATTGATGAAAATACGTTAAAGTTGGTTAAAGTTGGTTTAACTAAATTAAAATTGATTAAATTTGGCTAATCTAAGCCACATTCAATTACGGGGCCTAAATTATGCCAAACTAAAAATAATATAAGTTAAAATAAAATAATTTAAGTTAAATTATGCTAGTGAAGGAAAATTAACTAAATTAGGTTAAACCAAAATTTAATTAAGTTAAATTAAATTAATAGTTTTAGGTTCAACTAAACTAAAGTAAGCTACCTAAATTAAATTGGGCTACATTGGGCTACATTAAACCCATGTTACATATTATAATATTTTAATATATGTTGTTGTGATGTGTTAAAATTTAAAATATAAAATCTTAATCCACCTATATTCAGGTTGACCATTTTTCTTCTAAAGTGATTTTGCTAAACAACTATAAATTATCTATTTATTTAAGGTTGACATAACTTGTCAAAAAAATAAATCAACACAAGTTTGGCCATGTTCACATATATTAAGCCCATTATTTGTAGTCATAATTATAGTCATGATCATCTATAATCATATTTGTAATCATATTTATAGTCATGTGGTCATAGTTATGACCATAGTTATTAAAATGACAACAATTAAATGGCATATATGATTACATCACTACAAATTGTCTTAGTCATAAACACCATGTTTTGACATTGTGACATACACTCCAAAGGCATTCCTAAATCTAACATTAAAATGCCATGTATTTCATGTGGGTATTGCATTTGGTGTTTATTTTATTGACATAACATGAATAATTAACTACACATTTCAACATGGCCCCATATGTAGGTATTGCACATTGGCCTCAAAATTTCATTTAGGGTTAGCATGAACAAGGTTATGCACAATCCAATTTGGCCATATGCAAGTATTACACATTGGTTTCAAAATTTGATTTAGGGTAACATGAACAAGGTTATACACATTCCAACATGACCCCATATGTAGTGGCCAAGTGGTCTTTTACACGACAAATTTGAAAACCATTAGAAGTGGTAGATCCTTTGCATGGCAAGCCTCACTGAATTTGGAGATATGTTTATCTTCTTAACATATTGATTAACAATTCAATCACCTATACCTATTTTTAAACTATGGTTATTCTTGTACATATGATTTCATCTTGTTTGTTTTTCAAAAGTTTATATAACGTTTTACTAACTTTCCAAAGACTTTTTCCACCTCTGATGTAAATGCCAACTATAAAAAGGTGAAAATGTCCACATTACCTTGTGATCATGTGACTATAGCAAATATAGTTGTTGGAAGGAGCCTAAAGGATAAGATGTAGCACAAACATTATAAGAAAACATGATTTTTCAAAAGGCCAACTTGATTGAAATGTCCACATTGACCTAGGGGTATGTTCATTTTGATTAAAGGTTTGGGGCATGAAAAACACATGTTACATTTGACAAGTACATTTGACTAAAATGACCTTTTTTACCAAGTGCCAAGCCAAAGATCTAATCAAAATGGCCATGGCTTAGTCAAATTGGCCATATTAAATGGATACGGTTTAGTCAAATTGACCATCCTAATTTGACCCTTAAATCAAATTAATCATTATGATTTGACATTTAGTCAAATGAACCATATTCATTTGATGAATTAAACTACTTATTAAGCTTAGGTTACTTACCTAACCTAACATAACTAAATAGTTAAGCTAGGCCTAAACTACCTCTCTAGCCTAACATAATAAAATAATAGATTATTTGTTAAGTAATAACCTAATTAGTAGCCTAGCTAAGTAGCTTAGCCTAAACCTATTTAGTAGGTCATTTAAGACATAACCCAGGAATACTAAGTAGCTTATAATTAAGTAGTGTAAGTTTTTAAAGTAAATATCTTAGGTGACCTAGGCTTACTAAGTAGACCATTAGCCATGTAGGTAGCCTACTAGCTTAGGCCTATTAAAAGTATGTAGCCTAAGCCTGCTAGGTATAAGGTAACTTAACTTAGGCTATCGAAGTCTACTTAATAGCTATGTACATAGCGTAGGCCACTTAGGCCTACAAGGTAAATAGTTTAACCTAACCCATTTAAACCTACTAGGTACATATATAACCTAGCTTAAACCACCTAAGCCTACATGGTAGATAGCCTAACTTAGGCCTCCTAGGTATGTATATAGCTTAACCTAAGCTACTTAGGTAGGTATATAACCTAACCTAGGCTACTTAGGTAGGTACGTAGCTTGACCCAAGTAGCTTAAGTTAGCATAACGTAAGCCTATTAAATAGCTACGTAGCCTAACTTAGACTATCTAGGTAGGTACATAGCTTAGATAACCTAGATCTACTAGGTAGGTACATAACCTAACTTAAGCTACTTAGGTAGGTACATAATTTAGGTAGCTTAGGTTAGCCTAACCTAAGCTTACTAGACAATTAAGTACGTAGCCTAACCTAGGCTACCTAGGTAGGTACATAGCCTAGGTAGTTTAGGTTAACACAACTTAGGCCTATTAAGTAGGTATGTAACTTAATTTAGGCTACTTAGGTAGGTACATAATTTAAGTAGCCTAGGTTAGCCTAATTTAAACTTATTAGGTAATTAAGTACGTAGCCTAACCTAGGCTACCAAGGTAGGTACATAGCTTAGGTAGCCTAGGTTAACCTAGCCTAGGCCTACTAGGTAGGTATGTAGCCTAATTTAGGCTACTTAAATAAATACATAGTTTAGGTAATTTAAATTAACTTAACCTAAGCCTACTAGGTAGGTACGTAACCTAGGCTAGGCTATTTAGGCCATTTAGGCCTACTATGTAGGTACGTAACTAACCTAGGCTAGGCCACCTAGGTTAGGTAGGTAGCTTAGTTTAGTATTAAGTAAGTAATTTAACCCTAAACCTACTAGGTAGGTACGTAGTTTAACCTAAGCTACCCATGTAGGTACATAGCTTAGGTAAATTAGGTTAGCCTAACTTAGGCCTACAAGGTAGATATGTAGCATAACCTAAGTTACTTAAGCCATGTAAACCTACTATGTAGGTATGTAATTAACCTAGGCTAAGCCACCTAGCTTATTAGGTAGGTAATTTAACCTTAGGCCATGCTACCTACCTCGCATGCTTAATTAAGTTAATCTATTAATTATAGGTTAGTAGGTACCTATAAGGCTTAATAGATTATAACTTACATGTTACCTAAGTACATGTATTAATTAATAGGTACCTCTTACCTACCTAGGTTAACCTACCTGTTTATGTAAGTAGTGCAAAAAAATTCAAGTTCATTTAATGCAATATGTTGAAAAAAAATTCATGGAAATTGATTACAATATGTTTGTCCAAAATCATGTTTATTACAATATGTTGTCCAAAAACAATCACCTTTTGGGGTGGTGGTGTAATGGTTAAGGACTTAATTTTTCAATGTGGAGGTGAGGAGTTCAAGTCCTCACACTTGCAACCTAAGCTACCTTGGCTACTTAGATGACCTAATTAAGTAGCCTAGGTTGCAAAGCCTATTAAACCACCTAGCTTAGGGGGCTTGGGTTAGCCTAAGTGGTTTGATTCAACTTAGGTGGCCTAGCCTACGCTTAGGACAAGGGTTGGTAGGTAAATAAATAAATTATTTTTGGCATTAATTATTAGGTTTATTAATTAGGTAGGCAGGGTAGGGTAGGTAGTGTAATTAATTAATATTTTCATATTAATTTTCAATAAAATAATTTAAATAATATATATTTTGGGTTGATGCCCAAATTATATTATTATCATGGTGGTTTAATAAAAAACCCAATCAAAACGGTTAGATCCAAATCAACTTGTCCAAAATGGCACTTTGGTCAAGTTGGACATGGGGGCAAAAAAACCATATGGGGGGTTTTTTTGACCAAAATTTTTTGTCAAAAAAGTCGGGATTTCTTGTAGTGAAATGTTGATGTCCCATGGCTAACACATTTATGCAGCCATGGGAAACAACAAGTATTGTGGCACAAAGTTTTTGTCAATGGTTTAACCCTTTTGGATCTAATAAATAAACTTCAATAATAATTGAGAAATCTTGGTCACCAAGGCCCTTTGCTTTGGTCCATTTGTAAATATCATTTACAAAGGCTATTACATGGGTAAGTCATCATGCATGGAATTAGAATATAAACCATAATCTAAAGTTCAAACTTGTGAAGATAAGATCCTTCACACTTCTAATATTTAGTTTCCCAAGGTTTCAAAGTGCCCTAAAAGTTTACAATTATTGAAAAGTTCACTAAACAAGGTTCAAACCACAACAATATCTAGAGAATTCTTCCCATGGAAAGAGCCCATCTATATTATCTTCTTTTTTTGTCACAACTATTTTTGCTTTATGTGGAAAGGCGTTCAAATTTAGGGTTTACGGTTTAACATTACCATCCTTATGAAATTAATGATAGGGAAAAATACGTGCAAGTTGTTTTTACCCCCAAAATAATTATTAACATTTATTAACTCTACTACAACTATTCAAATAGTAGTCATGTAGTATTCCATGTAGAAGGTAATGAAATAGAAAAGATTGTTTTTTTTAAACAGTCCTACTATTTGCACACAACACTACTCCAGTTAATGAAAGCTATAATGAAAGAATTTTACACAAGAGTGAGAAAGAGGGAACGAGAAAGTAGTTACCTTCCATACCTTTTAAAGTACCTTTAGAAATAGATAATCCATTCCAATGGGGATGAAGGCTTCGAACACTTGTTGTTTCTTATTTACAACACTTGCAAAACCTCTGAGACTATCTCCTACCATCTATAATACTTGTAGACCTTTTGTGGTTCCTCCCTATTGTTTGCAACAACTTTTTTCACCTTATCAAATTCAACCTTCAAGCTTACGTCATTGTCATTGCCATTTGTTGGCAACTATCGTCCAATGGTAAAGAGGTGTGTATTATTTTAAAAGTTAAACAAATAATAGTTATCTTATCATTTTTATAGAAAAAACATATAACTACTATATGAACACAACAAAACTTTATATGATTATGATATTCACTATTCTCTTTAACATTATCATATTTTAAATGAAAACAAGCACCAGCAAGACACTTGAAAATTCACAACCATTTTCCATTACAAAAATAAAAATTATAACTCTCTTCCATACTCTCCTCCTCTCTTTTTATGCCACACACATTTTTTTCACAAGAGAAGGATCTCATAAAAAATTCCAATGTATCAAATAGTGGCACCATCAACAAATTTCCCTTTCCTCCAAGTCCTCATAATAGTGAAGAACCCACATTCCTAAAGTTCCCAACAAATTGGGTTTCTTTCTTGAATGCAATTTACCAACGTTTTACTTTATAATCCCAACATGCCACAAATTACAGCATGAATGCCTTCTTCAAACCAACCTTTTGTCCTTTAATTATCTTTGCCACTTCCACCATCCCCCCATATTTTATTCATGTTTGTGGTTCTATATCAATCTAACTTTTGAACTCCATCGTGTAGTATAATGGAACATGAATAAAAAGAAACTAAGAATTCAAATGTGGGCATTTCTCCCAAATAGTCACAATAGAAAGAAAAACAAGTCATTAAACATCCACACCCACAAATTAACCCTTTGTCACTAGACTTGGGAAATTAGGTATTTTGGAGGATGTCCTTTTATCCCTTCCATTGCACACCCAATCCTCAAATACCACCACCATCAAATCTAATTGAACCATCATCATTAAAGTTCATAAAAAATGACAGAATAAGAATCAAGTTCGTTTGTTGACTTGGAACAAGTGTTCAGACTTGTGGGCCCATTGGTAGGTGGAGGCATCCTATAGGATAACATGTTTGAAATGGGGTTTTTTTTTAATCTATTGGAATGGAAAGTTTTTGTTACCATTATGTTTAATGCACAACAATCATTTAATGTAGAAAATGAGTTCATGGGAAAGACCCATTAATCCATTTTCCTTTTGTGAATTTGTAAATGATCCCATTAAGGTTTTCACATTTATACAATTGCCTTTATTAACTATTTTATCATTCTTGACTAAAGTTGAAAGGATTGAAAGTTTGGATGCACTTTGAGTATATCAATTTTATGTTGAAAAAGTTTTAAGTTTTTAATGTAGTTTTTTGAGGTGTTGCACTTGCTTGAAAACCAACTAAAGGAGCCTACACATAGTGTGGAATTGTAGAAAGGGGGTAAACAAAGTGTGTATATATTTTTTAGAAATGTTACAAAATGTTTTGACGACAAAGTCACCAGTATTTGGAATTCACAAACGGTTTGCTTTGGAGATTATTATACTTAGTTGATCCCATGGTTTGTAACATGCTTATATATTTATGTTCTTTTCTATAACTTAAGTATTTGTGGAAGGTGCCAAAAATGACATTAAATTTGAAGTAGTTTTTGAAGGGTTGAAAACATGTTACATCCGTTCACATTTGAAAGGGTAGGTTTGCACAATGTTGTTAAAATCTTCATGTCGGGTTGACATTTTGTCCAACATAGACTTGTTGTATGGGTATACAAGTGATTGTATAGACATGGTGTCAATGGTGATTTGCTACTAATGATCATTTTTTGTTTTCAATCCCATAGTTGTTGATGGCAATGCTTTCATACTTGTTACATCATTAGGGCTAACATTTGGCAAGTTGGTTTTCTTTGTTGCATAAATGGGCATTTCTTTGGTGTTATGGAGGTTTTTTTGAAGAGTTGTTTGATTTGTTCAAAGGTCAAGTTAGACCAAATGGTGATGTCTATGATTTTGAAATTGACAAAAAATCAAACCATTTGATATGGTGTGAATGTCCCATGCACCTCATTGCGGATCATGTCAACATTTATATATGCCATGAGTTCCCCTTCAACATCAGCGTATAGGATGTTTAACACATCCATAATTAATTTCGTGTCTTGGGGTGGCCAAAAATTGCAACCAACAAAAAATCATTTTCAAGAAATAAATGGTACGAATTGATTTGGATGAAAGAGATGGGTACAAGGGGTTTGCATTTTGTTGTGGTTGTTTAAAAACTTTGTTTTTTTGCTAGCCCAATCATCCACAAATTGATTGGCTTCTATTGAGGAATGGAAGGTTGGCGTTTCACTACATCCTTTATTAATCCTTTTTTCCATAACAAAAAATTTACATCACATATTTGAAATAAAAGAAAAATGTCATCTAAAAAAACTATCATATATGAAAACTGGTTTATGAAAATACTATAATATCTTTTCATAAATATTTAAAATTTCAAACACACTAACTTCGTTATATGGAATGTCGTTAAAAACCTCACATAATAAATCTTTTTCTTGCACACATCATAGTCCACCTATACACATGAATACCAAAAACAAAATAACATATAATACTACATAAACATTAAAAAAAAATCAAATGGAAATTAGTCATAACAAATTTTCATTTCTTATTTTGTAAGGTTAATTCAATGTTTGCTTAGTTTTCACTACTTTCACATACTTTTTACCTATTTTGTGTAATGTATTTTATATATCATTAGTCTTTACAAGTTAAAAACCATTTCTTATTTCAAAAAAATTACATTAAATAATATGCATATAAAAATTATTGTCACAAACACATTATGTTTAGGTATAGATAGTTGTTGATTCATACATGTATTTAGAAGATGACATATTCATGTTCTTTTATTATGCATCTCATCAAAACCATTTTCCAATTATGCCATTTATTTTGTAACCAATGTTATTTAAATATTATCAACTATTTCCAACATAAAAGAACTTGATTAAATTGATCTCAATAATATTGATACTACAATGATTGTTATACAAAAAGATTTCTTCCAAAATTTTGATAAATATAGCTAGTTCACCTACACACTATATTAAAACCTTACATTCTAATAAATCCAACATATAGTTTTAATTTTCAGGTCCATTAAACAAACAAACAAACAAAATTAAATTTAAGATTTAAATTTACTTATTTATTAAATCATTTATTACTCCTCAAGATGATAAAATTGTATTTTTTCCATATTTTGCATAAAGGGTTATGTGGTGTACAATATTTGTTTAAAACTAGCAACTTAGTTTCTTATGTTTCTAATACTAATTTCCTTTTTGATATGCATGCCAAAAATTGTGGTTGCAATAGAAAGGATGATGATGTTTCAAAAATGTTCAACAAAACACATCCACACAATAACTATGTGAAAATGTCTTTGAAGAATGTGCCATGCATGTGTATAAATGTGAGGAAACATGAAATTTTTTATCAACAAACCAACCTCTAATTATGAAAAAGCTTCTCCAAAACACTCATGTGAACTACAAATTTATGTTGTAGATTTCGAACATTTGATGTTTGAAATATCAAGTCACATGAAGGCATTAACACATTTCATCATGACACTTATGGTCATGATTCGTCTATTAACATTCCCCATGGAAATTATTTCCATTTGAATAGTAATGGAAAAATAAATTTCTTGCAATTTTTTTACATCAAAAAATATAGTGGAACTTGTTGGCATTGGAAAAGAAGCATGAAATATTTATAGAAAACAAATCACTCACAAAACCAACATGGAATTTGAGTGATGTAAAAATGTTACTTATAACTCCAAAGGTTACAAACATATCTTGTGCAATAAATTTCACAACATTCTATGTGCTAACAAGTTGTACAAAAGTAAAAGCAAAAATATTTTGTTCTAATCTATAATGCCCAATTTTCATTAATGGATCCATCTCCAAAACCATCTATGGTTCTATCATTACATATAAACAAAAAACCAAAAATTGTTTAATACCTCCAACAACAGCCAATGGCATTTACATCTCCTTTTACATGTACTTCCAAGCCTCCAAGATTGTTACACAAACACTTCGCCACAAGTTCTCTTGAATCCTATGTCAATAGTCACACTATTTTATCTTCAATACTCTAGAACACCTAAAAAATTTCACAAAATTCTACCAACAACAACAATTTTCCACATCTATTCTTTCAATACCCATTTAGAGAATCCACTTATAGAATGTACCACTTTGTGTAAGGAACAAATACACTTCAACTAACTAATCTTGAAAGAGTTTGAACCTTTTAAAAAACAACTTTCGTTACAAAAACCCTAACATTGAAAAAAATATACAACTTCTAACATAAAAAATAAAATTCTTCTTTTAAAAAATAAATAAAAATAAATGCATTTCTTAATGCTTTCAACAACGATGCAAACCCTAACTTTCTTACCCTAATTTTTTGCATCTCATCTTAGCATCTCAAATAACCAACAACGTGAATACATTTGGACACAACATTCTCAGGCTCCTAAACATGTTGCCTGCACTTCATTTTAACATCTCAATTAGAGTCTTAAACAACCATCCACGTGGACTCTTTTAGAGCCAACATTCTTGGCCGCCCAGACAGGCTACTTTCACAATAACTCACACAACATAACATCACACCACAATTCTTTCCAACGCTATTAACTTGCATTAAACAAACATAAACACACATTTAAAATTTTTTTAAAAAAAAAATCCACTCAACTGCCCACTCCCTTGTCACCGTTTGCTTTAGACTACATCCATTGGTTCATTTTTCATCCATTAGGTATTCATTCCAATGAAGATCACATCCCACTCCATTTCATCCTGCACAGATACCTTCAGTGTTGGGCGATTCTTAGGGTCAGAGACAAATACCCTTCAGTTATCAGCCAGGGCATATATTCACTTATTTGCCAGTCATCAGCCCTTCATATATCACTTTACCACCAGTTCTCAAAAGTCAAGGAACCAAGTTTGGTATTTAACTATGGTTCTCAAAGCAAAAACGAACAGTGAAAGAACTGACCAAACGACTACTGTTCTTTTCCGGTTCTTTCATGAAACCTGTCAATTCTTCAAGGGTTTTGAAAGAACCGGAACTTGTGATTCTTGGATTTTGAAACATTGAAAGAACCGGAACTGGCGGTTGTTTAAAATTTCAAAGAACCGTCCCACACTGGTCTTACTTTCCACTTTTGTGCACTTTTGGGTGGAAAAAGAGCTCAATCAAAGCAACTGAAGTGCTCGTCTATTTGAGAGGCCTGAACGTAGGACGATAGCGGGGAGACAAAGAGTGGTGGTGGGCGTCTGCGCAGCGACGAGAGAGAGAGAGAGCGAGTGGGCGAGCGGGACACAGCACAAAGCTATGGCGGCTATGGCCAAAGCTGTGCCCGTCGTCGCAGGTACATCATTCCCTTCTTTCTTCCTATTCCTGCCTGTCGTGCTCCATCGTCGCATCCCATGCTTCGCCAGTCACGGCCTCCGTCTGCCTGCAGCTGCTGCTCGCATCCCGTGTTCTCTTACTCCCTCCCCCTGCCATCCTCCTCCTCCTCGTAGAAGCTTTGTCGTCAAGTCCCAATCTGATGGAGGTCAGTGTATATCTCTCTCTCCCTCTCTCTACCCTCTTCTGCCCACGTGAGATTTTGCATTCGGGATTCCAAGTTCTCTACAGGCGCTTTCTGTTACCGTTTTGTGGATATACGATTTGAAAATTTATTGGTGGACTTACATTTTGTAGGAGTATTCCGTGGAAAGAGAAAACCAAGGCATTGTAGCCGTGATTTTGATCTGTATTTTACATGATAATGTGCTGGTTATTCTCTGGCAATCTATCTCTGTGATTTCTTCTCTGTTTCTGTCCGCGTGGCACGCAATGCTTAGCCCTGACGAGCTTAGCAATCAGCTTGGGAATCATTGCTTTCAAGATACTCATATGAAGCCCTAATAGTAGCATGTCACAATCTCTGGGGCACTATGGCTGATCTACCTTCCATCAACTCATAATGTGGATTTTGTAGAGAGGGAGCAACCATTGCCTAGTATTGGATTTCTTGGACTCGGCATCATGGGAACAGCTATGGCACGCAACCTTGTAAAAGCTGGGTATAGACTTTTATCTCTGATATTCTACCTGCATAGGTCTGGTATTTGATTCTGCACTCATTCATATTATATTTGCCTTTTGTAAACTGTGAACTGGTTACTACCTGCTGAATTCTGTTTGTTGGAATTACTGTCAGGTATGATGTTACAGTGTGGAACAGGACAACCAGCAAGTGTGATGCTCTGGTGTCTGAAGGTGCCAAGTAAGTCTCTGTATTCTGCAGTTATTCAAGATCCCATCCTCCCATTCTGACCCTTTCTTGGACCCATGATTTGATTCTCCTTTTTCTATATATTTTTTTCGGTTCCCTGACTTTGTGGCTGTCTGCGTCCAAATTGAAGCAGTGATTATGTTAAGAGGCTTTTGCATTTTCTTGTAAATTGGCTCAATTGTTTCTCACCATTTCCAGCAAGTTTATAGCTTGTTTCTAGGGCATGTAATTGACCTTGAGTACCAGACAGCTCTGATTATCTGAGGGAGTGTGACCTGGAAATATTTTCCACAAAGAGCTTTTCAATCTTTTAGCATGTTCAATTTCCAACGCCAAGAAGGTGTTCTTAATGGCTGCAAAAGGTGCTGGACAACAGGTTCAGTACAGTGTTCTCAAATAGTCTATATCCTTAGGATTCTGTTCTGTGTGGCTAATGAGAATGGATGCATTTTGTGGAGACTTCTCAATTGATCAAAAGCAAGGAGCTATCATTGTAAAATGGTCAAGGTGGTATAAATTATTTTCAAAAAAATTTGGCAGTTGAGTTGGTGAGAGGAAAGATTAGACCCATCACCAGATGCTTTGGTTGTTAGGGCCTGACCTGAGTGTAGTAATGGTGTGCAGGAGAGGGACATCACCCATGCAAACAGCGGGGGCTTGTGATATCACTTTTGCAATGCTGGCAGACCCAGCTGGTGCAGTTTGGTCCTCAACCTTTATTCTTATGGTCATCTTACATTATGCATACTTTCAAATATGAAAGAACATGAAATCTGTTAAAATGATCATGGCACTGCAAACGAAGAGATGCCACCTTCGTCTTTACCCTGCTGATTACTTACATGTGAAATTTTTGGGCCAGACCATGAGTATCCCTTGTCTGACCATTTCAGGACTCTTCAACATAAAGGATGCACATGTTCTAAAAATACAGGGGATTCCAGAGATAATCATCACAAATTGCATGTAATATATGGTTACTTTGAAAACTGTGGTTACAATGTTCAAAACTGAGATCATGATTAGATCAGCCAGTAACAAGATGCCAATTATTACACTTAACAATTGATGCAGTTTCTTGTCCTGCAGCTAGGAGATTTTGTAGTTGACCCAGATCAATTTGAGGATTTGTGCTTGTAATTTGCAGATTGAGGTTGCTTGTGGTGAAGATGGTGCAGTCAAAGGCTTAGGTCCAGGCAAAGGGTATGTTCCACAGGTTATATTTCGGCCTGCAAATTGCAATAGAGTAAAGTCCATTTTCACAAATCAAGGTAGCCTACAGTGTTGTGGCACAAATACTGAAATATGTGCCCAACATGTAGCTCCAGGATGAGCACAACCTTGTGCTAACATCATTTAGGTGGTTGAATACAACTTGATATGACTATGTACTCACAAATTTGTTTTGTATGGTTCATCAACCACCTATTGCAGCAATATGCTTTAATTTCAGGGTGGTCAAATTCACATCTTTGTGTCAAGTAGACCATCAAATGTCAGGAGAATAATGTATGAAGACAAATCCTTGTAGGTTGACAGGAACACCGATTCACATGATTGTAGGTATGTGGATGTCTCAACTGTTGATGGTGATACATCCAAGGCCATATATAAAGCTGTCCAAGCTAAAGGCGCTGAGTTCCTTGAGGTGACTTCATTACCGCGTTAGTGCTTTGAGTGTTGACTTGGAGTGTTGATGTGAGGTGTGGATTAACTGATAGGTTCCAGGCTGCTATCTATCCATTACAAGACTTGATTACTTGGTAGTGATTTGTGAAAGGGAGCTGCATTTCCTTAGGTGCATGCTCAAACAGCCATAGGTTTGGTTCTGACTGTAGAAGGTGGAGGTAAGGTCCTCAGTTGAATCAACTGAATTTGGTTGTGTTTCAGTCCCCTTTTTGGACATGAATCTCTCATTTTGTGGAATGTATCAAAATGTATGAGTTCACTGCGATATGCATCATCAAGCATATCTGCTAATAATTCTGCACACACTGATCAAGAGATTCATGCCTGATTTTGCTTGAGGAACTTTCTAATGTGGTGCCTATAACTGGATGCCAGGCACCTGTTTCTGGCTCCAAGAAACCTGCAGAAGATGGAACTCTGATCTTTTTGACTGCTGGTATCCTTCTTCCTATTAATTTAAGCATTTGTTTACTCTGTCATTTATCTGATTTCCACAACAGCAATATCTTTAGCTCCTCAAACTGCCTTCTCACACAGTTAGATTGTCATCCTGTCAGTTGTTATTGGAATAATCCAAAGCTTTCATGCTCATCATCACAAGTGTATGGCAGAAACCAGAGTGCTGAACACATGCTGAGTTTCTTGGTTTTGTCTAAGTCCAAAGGGTTTCTCTCTTGACCTTTTTTCTTGTTATCAAAGTTAATGGTTGCAGAGAAGGTGAAATTGTTCTTCTTTTTGGGTGTATTAGGCCATTAGGGGTTGAAAGGAAATGTTTGGTTTCCAAGAAGGGCCAAACACAAGGAGGTCATCCTTTTGATTATTAGTAAGAATCTTGTGTTTCCAATCTATGTTTTCAGGTGATAAATCTCTGTATGATAAGGTGGCACCTTTCCTAGATGTCATGGGCAAGGTCAGCAGATTTTACTTCACACACTCTCCTCATCTAATATTCTTTGTGTTTTGAGCTGGTACCAATCTGAGTGGCTTGGCTATAGGTGTATGCCAGCCCTAGTACAGGATCCTGATTGGCACTAGGCTAATGGGCCCAATACAGGCTACTTCATGGGAGTTGTGAGTGTTGAATGTGAACATGTTTGCAGTCACGATTTTATTTGGGAGAGGTGGGGAATGGCGCAGCTATGAAGCTTGTGGTGAACATGATCATGGGCAGGTTAGTTCTTTGACCAAGATATCTCACAGGAATCTAGTTGCTCCTACTCCTTGCATACAATCGTTCAATTAGAACCTCTCTTTAGGAGGAAACAAATATCAAGTATTTGAGCAAGCAGTGGATCACTCTAATTTCGAAGGGTTTAGACTATTTCTAGTAGATTATGAATCAAGCTTTTGTTCTAAAAAGGGTCATTCTTTTGAGTTTCTCTAGGTTGTTTCTCCCTTCTTTTTTCCTGTTCTTGTTTTTTTGGGTGTTCCCCTTCTTCTTGGTTTCTTTGGCCATCTCCTTCTTTTAATGCTTTGTTGAGCTAGCCAGCATCATGATGGAGTGTTCCTGTTACTACCAGTCTTGTGACAAATTCAGTATGTTGTTTGTATGACTCTCATCCACTGCCTGGGAGCAGATGAAGTCATTGAGGATTTATGGTAGTGGGTCAGCGTCATACATATTGCTGTTGAAGGTCGCTGAACTTGTGTGTGGCTGCTGCTATTGTTCAAACTGCTCCAGTCTTTTCTCGGTTTTCTAGGGTTGGATCTCCCTTCTCTATTTCTTTTTCCTGTTTGCTGATATGTTGTTGGATCTGATATGCCTATAACATTATTATTAGGTCATTCCTCAATTATATTGAGGTTGACTTAAGTCATCAGTATGGAGAATTTCTCAATACTTATGAACATATTTTGCCTTAGGTAAGATTGTTGGCATTCTTACCCGGCTGTCTTGGAAACTGTTGTACTTGCTTTTGTGGTTGGGCTTAGTGTAAGGATTTTTTTCTAGCCACAATTCTCACACAATGTGGTCAATTGCAGCATGATGGCATCATTTTCAGAAGGCCTCGTACTTGGAAAGAAAGTTGGACTCGACCCAGCCACCATTGTTGAGGTACCGAAAATCACAGTTGTGATTGCAAATGCAGATTCTCAGAATCCTGATATCTCCCACAGTCTGAAATGCAAAGCTTTCTGTGAGACAGTCAATGGTAGGTTTTTTGAGGGGGGAGGGGTAGGGTTCTTGGTTTAGGGCTTATTATCCTTCAAAAGTTTTAAGTGCAAGTAATTGATGCATTGGGGCCCTCAGGTGGTGGGACAAGGTGCAATTGCTGCACCTATGTTTGCTATGAAGG
>Ga0116231_10003083_pt1 | contig 34836 bp, 25 predicted proteins | sample S1TSphgellanicum_2_FD_89695 | JGI IMG/M metagenome (GOLD analysis project Ga0116231, IMG submission 89695) | Host-associated microbial communities from peat moss isolated from Minnesota, USA - S1T2_Fd - Sphagnum magellanicum MG | ecosystem: Host-associated > Plants > Peat moss > Unclassified...
CAATCAAGGCCCACCTATTTTTAAAGTTTTAAATATTAATTAATGAAATCTAAATCATCCAATTTATGGCTAATAAGATGTTGACACATGGTGCCTAGGTAGGTAAAATAATAATTAAACCCTATTAAATAGGTAGGTTTATTTAGGTATGTAAGTAGGTTGAAAAATAACTAGGTTTAGGTTTATAAGTAGGTTTAAAATAATCCAATTTTATTTTTAGGTTTGACCATTTCATAAAGGTCAAACTTTTTTCATTCACTCATCCCCAATAACACTTGGTATTTGGTTTCAATATAACTATTGCTCCTACTTATATACTAAGCCAAATAGAATTAGAAGCCAAAGGATATGGGTTAAAACATTCCATTGCAAACCTCATGAACTAACCTAGTTGCACATTAGATGCAACTATTGTATTGAATTTTAATAGCCAAAGGAGGGCTCTATTGCTTTTGGCGTCCAAACAAAACTTGAAGCCCTCCTCTTGGCGCATCTAACAGACTAAGAATCGTTGAAAACATATTAGAAATGAGAAAGTTATGGCACCCCAAAGTAAAAGGGGTCAAAAAACTCAAAAAAATCTATTGAGGCCGGTTCTTAAACACCCAGAAAGTTCATTTAATGTTTTTTTTTTGCTATTAAAGTTCCAATGTGATTAGTAGGATTTCAGATGGCGCTCCTATATCACTTTAAATCATTTAAAATGAATAAGAAATAAGAAAGTTATGAACTTTGAAAGTAGAAGGGGTCCTAAGAAAAAAAACAAAAAACAAAATGTTTTATAACTTGGAAAACTTATTTTTCTTATTTTTCTTCTTGTTATTTTTTCGTTACTCCTTTTCTTTTTCACTTCAAAGGTGATTACAAGATATTTAGTAATTATGAATACTTAATAAAAATATGATTTTAATATTATTATCTAGTTTAAATTAATAATTATGATTATTATAATAATTTTTTGAAAATCATCATATTAATTGATTTTAAATATTTTTTTGTTTAATCAAATGTACATTTTCTGAAAAAATATTCCAAAATAAAATAAAGTCAAACATATTTAAACCATGGTTTAGTTTAACTTAATTTAGTATAATTTAATTTAGTAATAATTAGTTTAACCTAACTTATTTTAACCATTGTAAATTTTAGCCTAATTTAGTTTAGCCATAATAAATATAGTCAAATTTAGTTTAGCCATAAATATTATAGCCTAATTTAATTTAGCCATGGTTAGTTTAACTTTTTACTTTATTTAGCCTAGGTTAGTTTAGGCTAGCCTAAGTTGGCATGGGGTCAACCTTAGTACTAAAGGTACATAATACTATTATATATAGTCTATGTAGATATATTAAATATAATATTTAAGTATGTATAAATTTAGGCCATTATTTTTATGACACGTGTCCATGTTGTACACATTTAGTTGCATGTTAGTTGCACACACAACTATATGGCCCAAAAAAAATATAATACCAAATTTGTAGTTGCAAACATGACCAAGATAATTCTAAGCAACAACTAGTTGCATGCCAGTTGCATAGTGACTGGTTGCAAATGACAAGATTTCTAGTAGTGGCTAGAGCATTTTGATGAAGGGGTTAAAATTAACATAGAACCTACAATTGAGTTCGAACATTCTGTAGTGAGCTTGAAGGCAAGGTAAAGAAGTTGCAATCCAAAGTTGTGTGTCGAAATAACAAGCTAAAGATTTAGGAAGGTGAGAAAAAAAAAATTAATTACATATATAAACTTTACAATTTCAAGTATAGGAAGTTTCTAAGCTATTGTTGGATAAAAAATTCAATAAGACCATGTTATGGGGCATCAAGTTCAAAGATAAGCAAATTTCAAATGATTGTAACCCAACAAAATATGAGACACATTCCAACAACTTGCACAAAAACAAATGATGTTGATTTAGTCTATGAAAATTTCATTAAATTTTATAATTTATTCAGATCTAACCATGTATTAGAATCCCATGCTATTTAATTTTACCTTGATCCAACATATTTTCTAAAATCATGGTTTGATCATAAGGAGGTATGTTATTTCACCAGCAAATAGACAATGAACATGGGTAGTGAATAAGGTTTTATGAATAATTTTTTTTTGAATAAATTTTATCCATGTTAAAAATATATTCTCTAACATATTTTCATGACGCATATGAATATTCCCTAACATAATCAAATATTCTTCCATGTCACCAATGTGTCCACATGGCCAAACCACGTGGTGTTTAATGGCTTTAAATTAAAGGAATTAAAAAGGTTGTAATGTTTGTGAACTTCCATATTTGATAATAGATTAAATACCAAACAACTTGGAAAAAAGGTGCAATGTTGAAAGTGTAATGTAATTGAAAAGTTGTATTGGGTGAATACCATAAATTGGGCACATGTTGTCAAGAAAAAAAACTTAATAAAATATAAAACCAACAAAAACAAAACCTATAAGAAGGGGTTCGAATCCAATAATTGGGTGTTATAAATGAAGACATTGTGAAAATTGTGTGTGCTTGATTTTTCATGGGAATTTATGACAAGATTTGTAAACAAATTTTGTGGCTATTGAAACAAATGTATTGTTCTAACTTTTGAAATCATTTTGCCATTTGTAAACATTTTAAGGTCACTAGTCCCATGCAAGCAATCCAAAACACATCAAACAAGTTTCATGATAACAATAAATACACAAATTGATTAAACACTTACAAATATGTCATTAGATGCATATGTTTGCAATTATGCATTATTTTGGGTAACCAATGTAGTTTCTTAAGCGAGTTTGAAATAAACAATGAAAGTAACCCATTGTAAAGTGTGTTCATTTCCAACATGTCACCATATTCATATCCACGACATTCTTGTTGAACATCATTAGACTTGGACTTGTATCCTTCTACAGATAGAAAAAAGTTGAAAAGTGTAAATGTAGAGTATTAAGTTGAGGTTGGATACTAGGCATTTTCTAATCACTTGCAAGATTACAATATATATGGGATGGTGATCAAAATGTTTATACCAAAGTTTGTGAAGAGTTTACAACAACCTTTTGGAAACAATCCATGGCCAACACATCTAACGAATCAAAATTTGAGGACATGGTTTCCCTAACAATATGACTATCTATTCGAATTTTAAACGAATTTTTTTTTTAGTGAATCAGTTTTACAACAAAAATTGCCAAGAAATAATTTCAACACAAAGGACAATGCATATGAATTACTTACACTTGCATTGCTAGCCTGAAAACCCACTAAGTGTATCGTGGTCAGCCAACTTACCCTAGTGAAATTGACCGAAGTGAACCAACACCCACCAGCTCACTGAGGAGGATGGATGGTTTGCGAACAAGAAAAACTTTTCTATTGGGTTCTAGTTCCTTAGTTAACCATGGTTGTTATCTTAGTTGTTATTCAAACTAACTACTTCCTAACAACCTACAAGCAAGTTATTAGTAAGTAGGTAGTAAAGCCAGCCCTTACCTATGCATAAACTATCTACTTACTTAGTAGTCACCTATTTTCCAACCTATATATATATATATATATATATATAGTAGAACCTACTTCTTACAGAATGGGTTACCCATGTGAAATCAAATATTAACTCAGGTTGAGGTTCACCTACAACTGAGTCGTGGTGGGCATCCGATGGACGGTCAGCTGGTGTGTGGTCGCTCACTCTGGCCAGTAAAATTCCCGCTGTCAAGGGTTCTTACTCGTGTAGTATCCCCGAAACTGATGTGCCGCATTGTTGCAAGTAACGACCCTCTCGGGCAGTGCTCAAAACTGAGCAAAATTTTGTGCCAAAGCTGCCCTGAAAAAAGGTGCTAATGGATGTGCCTATGTAAATTTTGGGTACACCCATCCAATTGATGGGTTGTTTTGAAATCTACCCATCTACTTGTTGGGTTTCTTCTCAAAATATGAATGTTGGGTAACTAATTTAATCATGCCTCTGTATCATTTTATTTTTTTGGGTTGTCACTTGCTATTTTGTATGAGGAGGTTTCATATCACTATGAAATGTTAAAAACAGTTCATATGATTAATTTTTTAAATGAAATTTGTTTAATAAACATACAAATAATTAGCTTCAATTCTTTTAAATCTTATTAAAATGAGATTCTTAAAAAATTGATTTGTAAAAAAATCCAAGAATTGATTAAAATAAAACACATCAATTTTAAAATAAATATCAAGTTTAATATCAAATTTGTTTTTGAGATATAAAATGTTTTTAATTAATTTGATGTTAATTAAAAAACTTCAATAAGGCTTTGATGAATATTTAATACAAAAATCATAATGAAATTAACTTCTAATTGATTAAATTGTTTATATTGTTGTTGCCTTTTATGTTATAAAAAATTATTAATGACCTAAGATAGTAGACTTGCATATATGATTTTAGCTTTTACCAAGCATATACGGGGCAAACACAACTAATTTTTTCTGGGGGAGGGGAGGGGGAGAATCACAGTTATGAAAATTAAGAACCGCCGCCACAACTGCCTACGACGTGAAAGGGTTCTTACGACTTTTTCACTTTCATAGTCTGAATATCGCCAAATTAGGCTAAATATTCTTATAGATGATCGCCACATGAGCAACTCATCACAATATTTATTTATTTATTTATATATTTATATTTATATTTATATTTAAAACACACACACACTGCTGCTCTGGGGGGAATTTTTCCCAAAAAATCCTTTGTACAACTCGCAGCGTCCTTTTTCTTTTGGGTCGCCAAGTCGCGAAATTTCGCCACCAAACAAAACCCGTAGCTGACCTAGGCTAGGCCACGGGGAATGCCTACACGAGTAGAGTAAAGCCAACGGGACAAGATGCCGATAAGCTTGGACTCTTGGACAAAAAGATGTACTGAAGGACAAACAGAACTTGACCACAGGATATAACACTACGACAGAAAACCGTGGGGTAAAAGGTGGGACCGCTGGGGGTACAGCTACAGGAGGGACGACGACAGTCTTGGTTCCTTCTTTCTTTCTTCCCGTATTCTCGTCTCCTCTCCGCATCGCTCTCCTCTCGCCTTCTGCATCATCAGCTGATCGCCCGCCGGCCATCGATTGCCATCTTTGCAGGTATTGGACAAGTCTCTCTTCCTCCTGCGTCTCCTGCCTGCATCGGAAACTTAGGTTTGGCTTTTTTCTCTCTCCGTTTTGGTTGCCTGTGGTAGCAGCAGCGGCAGTTGTTCTTCTATGCTGCATAAGTGCGTATATGTCAAAACTTTCTGGCATCATGATGCTCTCTCCCCCCCCGGTTGTCTGTGGTGTGCTCATTCTCTGTCTAGCTTTCTTCTTCTCTCTCCTATCTTTTTAGGGTAGCGGTTGGATTCGATTGTTGGGTCTTGAGGAGGGGGGGCTGGGAGGCAGAGAGAGAGCCGTGAGGAAGGGACTTTGGTCGTCGACTTGAGTTTTTTGAACCATTTCGTGGTTTGCGGGGGCGGGGGCGAGGTCGGGGAAAGGCGACTCTGTGTGAATTTTTTCGACGTTCTTTCGTCTTTCTGTTTTTCTCAGTTTGTTTTACTAACCCTAGATGGGTGGGACCATGAGGAACATGAGGTTTTGGTTTGCCATCTCTGGTGCATGAGTCCCGTGTGTGTTGCTTCCGTATCGTCCGGATTTCGTCTCTGGCTTTTTTATTGGATTTGTTCCGGCCTTCTGGAGAAAGTACTAGATCGCCTTGGTTTCTGGGCCATCGTCAACTCCTGGGATCGGTTTTGTGTTCAGCAGTTTAGAACCTTTTCAGGCGTCTATGCCGAGGGAAGATGCATTCTCCTAAATTGAAAGAGATCACAAGGCCTCCCTCCCTCGCATGCTACTGACGCTTTCCTCTTAGGGAATTCTGATACAGATCGGTGCTCTTACCCTTAGTTGCAGCAAAGCCTCAGGAGTAGCAGTTTCTAGACCAAAATATAGGGCCTAGTTCTATTAGGGTTTGACCATTGAGTGTCCAGGGCCTTGGCTCTTGATCAGAAAATGGGCAGAATGAGTAATTGAATCATCACAAAGTCTTGGTGTTTATCCCAGTGTTGGTTTTAACAGGAATTGAAGTGAAGTCTCTCTGTTGTACACAGAGATCTGGAAATCTCAAACAATAGGGAGGGGGAGCCATACCAACAGCAGCCATGCCCAACGAACTTCTCAGCATACAGCCTGGAGAGCTGAAGTTCCCATGTATGTTTCTCACATTGCTTCAGCATTGTTGGCTCATTGAGATCTCTTATGTTTCTCAAACTTAATGAAAGGTGTGTTTCCTTATGTGGACAACTGCCCTAAACATGACTAATCCACATGCAAGGGAAGGGTTTCTTGTTCTTAAGCAATCATATTTTAGGGTTGCAGAAGTTACTGAAATTATTTATTAGCCAGTTTTCAACACATTCCTCAGTCATTTTTGGTAGTCATGTGGAGTATTTTCACCAGTGTTTGTAACCTGTTCTGTCTCTGTTGTGGCACAGTTGAATTGAAGAAGCAAATATCATCATCATTACGCCTTATCAACTCATCTGATAGCTATGTGGCCTTTAAGGTTGGGTCAGAAAGATGCATCCCAGGTTTTTTTTTTCTGTTTTGATGATCTGGGAGGGATGCAGTTCCTTAACAGATTTTTACATTAGGTTACTCTCTACATTGTCAGATTTTGCAACATGTATGGGTGATAAGGGCCCCTTACTGATATTGGGTTTCAATAGATGCATTTGGAAAAGCAGATTGATGATTATCGCCATACATTTTTTGTATATGTTATCTTGAGTGGAAAGTTTTGTTATTACTTGTCCTACAGTGCCTCTGGTTGCCTTTCCATTGAAATGGCCCTCCATGTTCTGTAGGAAATATGACAGATTTTTGGGAAATGCACATGACATAACCCCCTGTTTTTGTGTCATAGGTTAAAACCACATCACCCAAAAAGTATTGTGTGCGGCCCAACAATGGGATTGTTCTTCCACAAAGCAGTGCAGATGTCACAGGTATCCCAGCATGACAACTTTTCAATGGCTCTGGCAGCCGCACCATGTTTCTAGATTGAGACACATGGTTTACAAACATGATTTATCATCTGTTGGGAGACCAATTAAGTGGCTTGCAGATTATTGCCCAATGTAAATTGACATCAATGTGTGAGCCAAAATTAATGTTACCATCTTTTTCACATGGTGAAGGGAATTTGAAGTAAACATGGACATCTTGTTTTTCCATGTTGCTACTTTATTGTTTCCTCTTTTCTTATGATGTGTCTTCCAATGTAATTCATTGATTCTTTGTGCATGTTTTTTGCTCATGGAAGTGCAGTGCCTTGTTTGTGGTGTGAGTGTTGCTAAGTTGTTGTGGTGTTGGTGGTTGTTTGACTTGTGGCAGTCACCATGCAAGCACAGCGAGAAGCACCTCCAGATATGCAATGCAAAGACAAGTTTCTTGTGCAGAGTGTAGTAGCTCCTGTTGGGTCCTCACCCAAGGATGTCTCTCCAGAACTGGTAGGGACTCTAAGTATGACTTAGATGTAGCTGTGGTGCTGTCATTATTTCACTTGTTCTTTGTTGATCTTAAGGGCAATCACAATATAGTTGATAGATCAAAAGCAGTATTTTGCTTTTGAAATTGGAGACTACTCCAAGTCTTCTAAGTAATATGATCTGAGTAGCATACTTCAGATATTCAAGGTCTACATATCAAAAAAATAAATTGTGTTCCTTTCAAAATTGTGTATTTATGCATGTGAGGAGTATTGACCATTTTAGAGACAACCTCAGTTAGATTTATAAAGTGCTTATCGAACAGAGGATCTCTTAGCATGCTCATGTATGAGTAACAGTATTATGTGATGCCACTTACCCAACCACTCGTCTTTGCAGTTCAGTAAAGAGTCAGGCAAGGAAGTTCATGAAGCAAAGCTGAGGGTGCTGTATGTATCACCACCACAACCACCATCACCAATCACAGAGTCAAATGAAGAAGGCTTATCACCAAAGATGGAAGCTGCAGTAGACAATGGCGATCATCATTTTTCACCATTAGATCCAGTATACCTCTCTTCCCTTTTGCTTGTTGATATGTTCTAGTTGGTATATTGCTTTTGGAGTCTATATGATGTACCTGTAGCTGTAATCCTCGATGGAAACTGATTTTGTCTTCCACTTTGCAGGCAGCAAAGGACATCAGTGAATTGAAGGCCAAGTTAACTGAGGTTTTCTTTCCTCAGCCTCACTTCCTTCACCTTCTAGACTAACTGTGCCTTTAAGAAGGGTGGAATTCTGGATCCAGTGTACTATGACAATTGTATGAACATAGTCAGCTATTTTGTAGTCTTCTTTCTATGTATCCAGCTTCAGCAATGAAACTTTCACTTCAAATGGGACACTTCTCTGAGAAGTCCATTGTACTCAAACATGCCTGCAACCAACTTCTGGCATTCTCATTCAGAGTTTATTTCTGCCTGCGAATACCAGTGGTTGTGGTTGATTTGAAATATCTCAAGATTGGATAGAGCTTCCCTGTGGGTTAATTATTTTCATGTGCTCTATTGCAGGCAAAGGGGGCCTTGGCTATGTTGACCGAGGAGCGCAATGCAGCAATACAGCAAAATGCTCGCCTGCAGCAAGAATTGGTTTGCTCTGCCCTCCAGCTCAAAATTAGTGATCTAATATTAGGCTCAGGAACTTGTAACATGCATGAGAGTGGGAGGATAGCATAGACAACCTTGAAAGATCCAGGCAGTAGAGCTAGGATAGAAATAGGTACTGGATGTTAAGGTGGAGGATGTCCAGCAAGGATAATGTTTTGTTTTGAATTGGTACAAGTGTGTGAGTTGAAGATTCTCAAGTGGATAATAGACTTTTAGTCATTGCTAACATATGTGATCTGACATATGCAGCAAGCCAAGACAGGGACAAGAGCTGGTGGAATGGGCACTGTGCAAGCCTTGAAGGCAAATCAAAAGCTTCAGTCAGGGTTTTCATTCTTTTTTGTCATTCTTGTTGCCCTTTTGAGCATGCTAGTAGGCTATTTACTGGGTGGGTAAGACTATTGTTTCTCAGCCAGACTGCAAACAGTTGCCAGACCTTCCCAGGCAAGAGCTACCTTGTGGTAACTCAACGTTTTTAATGGTTATGTGGAGCTTGGCTGAAAGCAAGCCCTGTGGTCTTTTGATACAAGGGTTTCATATCTGGTATGACAGGTGTAGATGTAGGGAGGGTTGTACTTCTAGAGCAATTACTTCAGACTGCAGGGTGTCATGTATGCACATTAGCTTCTTTGTGTTCCATGAACATTTGAGCAGCTTTTGAATGTAATGGTATGCATGGTAGTGATTGAAAACCTTATTCACAATTGATACTAGGAAATAAATTATTCCGAGTGGTGTTGTTGACTTGTTCTACCAATTTACTACCATGTGCTCTATGGTGGATGGATCACTTTTTCATTGATGGAAAGTTCAGGTTGCCAGCCTTTTCCTCACTTGGGCTGAGATTGGCTATCGGGGCTGCAGAAAACTTGTTTTAGAGTATCATTGGATCCATGATTTAAGGTATGTCGAAGATATTCAGGTATTCCAAAACTCATGGCTAATTCACTTTTTAGACTTTCATGATTTCATACATATGTCATATCTTCTAACCCACAGATGTTGTAGGTTGTATGTTACTGGCTGTGCCACTCAATTGAGATTGTGCAGGGTTAAGATGGAGGCAGCTAGACCATAATAGCCATGGAGATTAATTTGTATCTCTGTAGAATGGAGGCAAAAAATTGACTCTTGTCATCTATGCTTCATTCTGCAGTTTGTAGAACTGTTAGTAATCATGTATGCTTCAGCAGTATTGCATGATTGGGCCTTGGGTGGTCACTGGTTAGAGTCCATGAGGGGAAACCAAGAGGAGGTTAACCCTATTGCCAAAGTTTGATCCTCAATCGTACCAAGTACAAGTATCTGTCAAAAATGTTTGCTGCAGTATGACTGGAAATTGGAACAGCATTCTGTGAAGAATTTCTGTTGTGAGAAATAAGGATAAACAAAGCTTCTAACATATATGTAGCAGGAGCTTTTAATGCCAAATTAAGCTCTCCAAATGTGCAGGAGTTTTTGTTTGAAACTCATGTACTACTGTAGCTGACTTCTCTGAAATCTTCTGTCTGCTGCAGAGACTTTGAATGGAAAAGAGATGCCCAGAGAGGCAATCTGCCAGTGTACATTTCAGCTCACATAGGATGAGTTCCAAGTTCTCACCACTTCAAAACCATCATAGTTGTACCAGAAAACACATTCGAGAGTCTTATGACACATCTATATGACTCAACTGAGAAAGATGCTTTTGATTAGAACTGTTACAAATGAGTCCAAACATAGTTACAAAATCTTCTGAGCACCTTCAAGTGCTGCACATATGGACCATGTCTCACAGTTTAAATGTGCAGAGCTTACCCACCTGCTACTTTCTCCTGGAGATTATGAGGAAAGAATATGTGGTCTCAAGATCTATAACTGTATTGCTCATGACCTTAGAGCAACCTGCCATGTTTTTGTTCAAAATAAATTCCTCTAGGTAATGGTTAGGAATTTTTGTGGTGTAACCTTTTGCTCGTGGGCTAACCGACCACCAACCCCCTGCACTAGACATGCTAGATGCAGGTGAGGGTGAAGAAGGGGAAATTCTCTCATCTTCAAAAGCTCAGAAAAAGGACAGGACAGCAGAGACATCTCAGGATGTGCAAAGGAACTTGAAGGAAGAGTGCAGTCCCAAGAACAACGAGCAGCCCCTTGGTTGAAAACAGTTGTACATGCAGAGGTAGGATGGTGGTCAGGTGGTCATGGTTGGAGCATCAAAGGGATGATGCTAATGGGCAGTACACTAAGCAAGGGTCGGAAACTATGGCAGGAGGTGTGGACCTTCTTCAAAAGGAGAATGGTAGGCCAAACATGAACCTTTTCCCAAATCCCCAGCAAACTCAAAGGAAAATTTTGAAAGCAAGATACTTGAAGGAGCTCTTACATGACAATGAACACATAGGAGTACTAAAGGAGGTGAATAGCAATCAAAGTACATCAGACTTAACGGTAAGGCTCATTGGCAGTGAAAGGCCTACCTAGTCAAAACTCTGCTGTGCAACTTGAAGGTGGAGGAACATAGATTAAGTCTTCAAGGGAGAGTCAAAGCTCTTCAAGATATTCAAAGTTATTGAAGGATGAAGCCTCATTCTACGACATATGGGGTTGGAAGAGTCACAAAGCTAGGCTCGAAATGAAGCCAATAAGTGATCAAGCATTGTTGTCAATAAGTAATTAACATGAATCTGCAACTTATGTCATTGAATGTTTGAGGTCTCAATGAGGATATGAAGGTGTCTTCACTTTGGAATTATATCAACAGTTTAATCACCAGGTGGACATCCTAGCTTTGCAAGAGCACAAATTGAGGGTAGAAAATGCTAAGGCTTTGACATGGAGGATATGGACTTAAGCAAATTGTAAAATTTGGTAAGTGATCTTGGATACTTTATAGAGGAGTGAAGAGCTAGTGCATGTAGAGGATAGATGCATCTACTATTGGTTAAGAGGTGGGCAAATTTTATAATAACAAAAGGCAAAGTTGTTAAAAACAAGTTTTTTTGGGACTTAGATGGGATCCCAGTGACAACCTTGGGATTGCTAATATTTATGCCCCTGATGAATGTAAAGATAGGTGTAAGTTGTAGCAAGAGGTGATGGTGAATTTGCCATCAAATTGTAGATGAATATTTTTAGTGGATTTTAACATGGAGGAACATGCCTCTAATAAATCTAGGAGTTGTGGTATGCTAATCCCTTTCGGAAGGAAGAAACTAAGTTGGGGATGGAGGTGAAATTTGGAATGACAAATCTTCAAAGTTGCAATGAGGATTGAATTATTCAAAACAAAGTGGATCAATGTCAAAAATATCTAAAGTGAATGGAAAAGAGAAAGGTGGCGATGCACCCTTAGGTTTGTCAAGTGGTATCAAAGTAAAAAGAACTTGTTGATTTTCAAAGTTACAATGAAATGTAAACCTGGGGCACATTCTTTAATTCTCAAGAGAGAAACAAGGGTGGGAGCTTTAAGATGAGACTAGGATGAACTTACAAAAGGGAGGACAAGGTGATATCAACCTACACAAATTCAAAAATAAATGGCTAGTGCAAGTTGAACCAAAATGGTGCATAGACAAACCACAAGCAAATCAAACTCATAAAACACACCATGGCTTGAACTTGCAAAAAATCATCATTTCTTTTCCTATAATATACTTTGTGACAAGTGGCAAGGCTACACCAAAATGACAAAAATTCCAAAAACTCCCAAGGAGTCCTGAAATTCTCCTTTTTGAATAAATTATGTCTTGCAACTTTATGAGCTCCTAATCTAGTATATGAACTTTAATTAAAATGTTTTCAAAAGAAATTATATATCCTTTGAAAAAAAAAATCCAATTTTCTGTCACATGTTTAGTTCAAAGTTCATTTTGACCTTTATTTTTTGTCTCTTCAAAATTGATATTCAAGTTGTCAATTTGATTCCCATCCTTTTTTTTTGCCATAATTTTTATCTCACAACTCCAAATGGAGAATGTGAACTCATTTCCAACATCTTTATTTCAAGACCTTTCCAATGGTATATTGTAGGGGGCAATTTAAACCAAGTTTTTTACCTTCACTTTTGTCCCAAATTTTTGGAATTCTTGGGATTCTAAGTCCCAAAGTGGGAAAAAACACTTGGGAATGTTAGGACTTGTTCTCCTTTCACCCTTGTGCAAATGTGTTTATATCATAGGACATTGTTTCAACTCACATTCACTCTCATGTTTTAGCTTTGGTCACAGACCCAAAAATAACATGGTTGCAAGGTGAAGGGCATGCAAATACAAGTTAAATTAAAATGGATGTAGAAAGGATATTCAATGTGCAAGGAATTTTTTGCATGTTGTCAAAGATAGTTCTCCATTGAGTTTGATTGCAACCATCAAAACCTAGTTAGGAGAATTTGTAAATGTGAAACCAAATATGGAGTGTGCTTGTAATGAACATTTTCAAAAATTATATCCAAAACCACCTATGACTTAGGAAGCCTTTGTTGAAAGAAACTTGATTTTGCAATAATGAAAAGAAATTTTATAGATAGCATGTGTGAAAGATTGGTAACACCCATTACAAAGGAGTTAAGAACAATTGTGGTTGAAATGGCACTAGGGAAACAATTAAGGGCTCATAGTGTGGTCATTGAATTTTATAGAGAATAGTGGAAAACACTAGGCCATGAATTTACAAAGTAATCAATTACAAAAGGAAATTCCCCAAAGGAGTCCCTAAGGTTTAATCACCTTGATTTTCAAAAAGGGGGAGGAAGAAAACCAAATCAACTTGAAACCAATCATTTTGTTCAACATGGCTTATAATATTTTTGCTAAGGTTTTGTAGCATTGGCTTTGTGATTAGTATTAATGGTAGCAATTGATTCAAATCAAACAAGATTTTTGTCATGGAGATACATTTTGGATAACTTTTTTTTTCAAAACCTTAAAATGGGACAAAATATCTAGGTAGGAAATGATCTACTTTAAATTGGATTTTGCTAAGGCATATGATAAAATGTCATGGACTGTTTTTTTATGTTGCCAAAAGCTGGTCTTTTTGTAGAATTCATGAAAATGGTCCAACTTTTTTTCAAGGATATTGAAGCAGTGGTAAACTTCAATGGGGTTACCACATGATGTTTTAAATTTATTTTTTGAGGCGTTAGCAAGGTTGACCGTTGGCCCATAAATTGTTTTTTACTAGTGGGTGATGCTTTCAACCAAATTGAGAAAGGTGAAATGAATCCAAGTAAAAGCATAGGATTGATGTTTTTATAATCAAATGATCAATAGATAATTTTTTAGTATGTGGATGATACAACTTTTATGATTAAGAATGGGAAAAAATCAATTTGCTGAAAATTTTGAAGGTTGTTGGTGTAGCATCTCAATTTTAAATCGATTGGGATAAAAGTGTGGCATTATTTTGTCAAGAGAATAAATAAAAACCTAGTTGGTTAGAGAATTTAAATTGGAAATGGGCCAAAAACAAGTTGTATAAATTTTTGGGGACTTCTTTTGGATTAGTGATTTAGGTGATCAAGGTCAGTTGATAAGTGTTATAGGCAAGAAAATTATCAAGACAATAAGATTTTGGATGGACACGAACCAACCATGATGAAAATAGGTTTAGGTTTAAGTTCAAGTCATGGTATATGAAAATAAAAAACTAGAACACAAAGTGTGCAAGACATAGGTTGAAACAAAATTTTATTATGAAAACATGAAAAAAATAAAACAAAGTTGTGATGCAAAGTCATACTTTAAATTGGTGTTGAATAAACTAAAAGTAACTATGAAGAGATTTTTTTCCTATGTATACATTATTGAAGACCTAGCTCAAGGAAAAATATATCAAAATATCATGAAAGATTTCAAAAATATTTCAAACTAATTCAAGATGTTTCAAAATATCTCAAAATATTTCAAAATATCTCAAAGAACCTCTTATAACCTTTCCTAACTACATCATGGATGAAAAATGGATGAATTTCATCCATTTGTATCCAAATGAAATTTATGGATGAAATTCATCCATGATGTTGGTGATATGCTAGGAATGATACTAACAATGATGTAAGCAATGATGTTGGCCATGATACTAGGGTTATCATTCATGACAATAAGTTCATGATGGATAAAATCAAGTTTAGAATAAATTATGTTTTTAGAATAAAATCAAGTTTAGAATAAATTATAAATATATAACACATTCAAACCTAAATGTTCCCTAAAATTTGTAGTTCTTAAAATTGCTAGAGGAATAGAAGTTTTCAATGTAAGAGGTCAACATCAAATTTTATTTCAGAGTGAAAACACACTAGGGTGGACCAAAAAAGTGGTAGTTCAAAATCCATATGAGAGTTCACATCTGATGTATTTTTGAGCCTAATGAAGTTGGTGTTCAAATAATAACATTTAAATGATGTTGAAATTAACATTTTTTTCCATTTTCAAGTTCATATCACCCTAATTTAGACCTTTTTTAACACATTTCCTAAATTTTGGTCTCTACAAAGTCAATGTAAATGTCAAAATGAACTTTTACAAGATTCAGTGATTATCAAGTTTTAATTTTAAATCTTAAAAGAAAAAAGGGACATTTCTTTAATTTTTAAATTTTGGGTGTTATGATATTTAAATTTTTGGTGGTCTAAAATTATAGGCACATTTTTCAACTCCACTAAAAACAAAAACTCCATGAAACAATAGTTATTTAGATTGTGATCCTAGATGTACCTTACATTGCAAAGTTCACCTTGGATTGATATTGATATTTTTAATGTAATTTTTTTCAAAGTTGTGAGATTACAATATGATTTTAGTTTTTTTTTTTGGGTATATTTTTCAAATGCATTTGAGTTATATACAAAAAAAAATTGGTTGACCAAAAAAATTGCCATTGTGACTTCCATAAAAGTACATTATAGTGTGCTTTCACTTTTCTAATGAACATTGTGAAACTAGAGGACTTTCAATTTATTATATTGGTAAGGAAGGCCCATATTTGTAGGATTCTTAAAGGGCAACACATTCCCCAATATGCTTATATTATGGGATGTTGTCATTTGATCCCTAAGCATGGGCATGGGAAGATGGGTTTGAATTATTCATGTATTTCATCAATCTTAGAGAAGGATGTTTAGGAAAGTTTCAAGTCTCTTGAAGCTAGCGTAAGACAAATGGAGAAGTTTTCACAAAATAAATATCAAGTTGGTTTGGTCAAAGGTTTGGCATAAGAACATGTTTTATGTGGTCTTTATGAGAGAGAACAATGGTTGGTAACTATTGGAGGAAGAGGATAAATTAGTTGTTGGTCAACAATCGCCCATTTTGTGGAGATATGGTAGTGAAAACAAAATTTCATCAATGCTGGGAATTTAATTTAGCCCAAAAGATTTAGCAATGGATGGTTGTTATCATTAAAAGGCTGTAGGATAGCTAAGTAAGGATGGTCTTTAAAGGATCTTTTCAATTGACTAATGTTTTTTTGAAAAAGTTATTAAAGGTAAAACTTTAATCCAATGTGGCATTTGCTTAAGGGTATTGCACTATGGTCTATTTGGATTGGGAGAATGACCTAATGTTTACTTAGATTAAATGGTCTTAGCATTAGGTGGAAGCCATAGTGTGGATTTTTCTTTTGGAGAATGGTAAATTGATTTGGACATAGGCTATCTTTAATGTTTATAATGCTCTACATTTGAGTATGAAAATTTTACTACTTTTAATAAACTCCAAGGTGTTAAACATGTTATTTGTTTGAAAAATGAAATAACATATTTTGGTCCTTATAATGTAGCTAGATTGGGGATTATTAAATGAATTTATTTTCTTCTACCTTGGATTCCTTTGGGAAAAGTCACTCAAGGTTTTGGCCCAATAGTTGTTAATGTGGTTTTCTTTTACAATGAGGATATCCTTGTTTGCCTTTTTTTTATATAAGTTTTTGCCAAACAATTTTTGACCTTTTCAAGGTCAATTCACCTCTAATTGAAAAGTGTGACACATTGATGGAAAGTTCTTGAAACTATAACTTTGTCTTCAATACTTTTTGAAGTGGATTCTATATGAAGAAGTTATCTACTAAAAATAATGAGATTCATAACTTTGAAATTTTGGTACTTTCACTTGGTAATCCCATTATTTTTTTCATTCTGATGCAGCCCTTGTGCCATCTTATAATACATTATAGAAAGGACAATGTTTACTCTTACCAATTTTGGGCTATGATGTATCAAGTGAATGTGTGTTCCCCATAATTTATCCATGTGTCAATTTAACTCCAATTTGCACTAACCATTTTCCTTTTTGGTTTGTGCATATTAATTTCACCTTAATGAACTCGTCCTAATCTCATCTTGGGACTTTCATTCCTCCTCTTAATTCTTGGGAAATACGAAATGTGCCATGGGTTTGCATTTTGCTCAAAAACAAAATTTGTCAAGTTTTTTACTTTTATACCAGTTGAAAAACTTAGGGATGTGTTGCTCTAAGCATCTAAAAGGCACCAATAATTAAACCTCAAAGAAAACCATGGTCAGAAGGAAAAAAAAATATGCAAAAAAAATTGAGCAAAAGCAAGAAACCTTTGAGAACAAAAGTGCAAGAGGGTGCACATGAACAGAACATGAGTTTTGCAAAAATAATTCCACCACACCCATAGACCTATGGTGACATCAATGTGCATCTAAATGTTTAGGGCTCATGTAACCCTCAAACACCCATGACCATTGAATATTAAGCCTTCTTTTAATTTAGATCTCTCCCACACATACAAATGTGAATGTTTAAACATAGGATTATGTTCATGTTATGCTTCATCCATTTTGGTGATGGGGTACATAACATTCATTTGTTAGAATTTGATTGTTTAGTTATAGGTGGCAATATACATCATTCTTAGGCTGCCATGTATTTGATGGGATTTTTCAAGTTTGTGATCTTCTTCATTTTTAAACCTTTTTTTAGTCCTTTAAAGGGCTACATGTGCACCCTCTAATGTTCTACACTTATCTTTGGACCCCATATGCAGAAGGCCATGCATGAACAAGAGGAAGAGTTAAAATGCACTAAGTGTTGAATCACTGGCCTACATACCCTAGTCTTGTGCTCCAAATATGACCTAGGTTGAAGATTGCAATTTTTTTTATCTTAATAGATCATGCCTCCTTATTATTTTTGGAAACCCCTACTAATCACAAAATTGCCCCCTCCATGTGTTTGTGTTTTTACAACATTTTAACCATGTGTTCAAGATTAAATGTTAATGAAGTGTTGATTGATCATCACAATGTGTTACAATGTCATCACAACATCATGTTAACGACTGTATCAACACTATATTAACATTTAACTTTAAACACATTGTTAAAATATTATAAAAACACAAATACATGAAGAGGGCAAGTTTGTGATTAGTATGTCTCTCATATGAAGCCATTGATAATTTTTCTTGATAAACTGAATGAGACATTTTATTTGTCTAATATTTAATTAAGGAGAATTGGGTTTTCTTTTAAGTACCCAAGAAAAGTATACAACCTTGGTGACAACAATTTTAAGGATTGGTGTAGGTTTAAGACTCATTCAATGTCAGCATTTTTGATAACCCTAACCTTAGTAGTTTTTTGTTTTTGTTTTGGATAATTGTGACAACCAAGCCCCTAATCAGCAGGGTAGGGTGAGGAGAAGGAGGTCTAGTTGGGATTTGAAGTCCCAACCTGCTGGCTTAGCAGCTCACAAAACCACAACCCTTAGCCACTGGGGTAGGCCCCTCATCCTCAAACTTAGTAGTTTTTGGGACCTCAAGCTTGGTTTGAAAAAACAATTCACAAATCATGTGTAGCTGGAGGCTCAATTTGTGAAGTTATGCAGACTTTGTGAGTTAGGGTGACATAAAGTACTTGGAGAAAATTTCTTAGTGTATTTGAAGGGCACCTTATAACCCTCCTAAAAAAGAGTAAAGATCGATCTTACACCTATAAATAGGCGTAAGATCTGTCCCACTCTCAAGGAGTAGACATAAGAACCCTCCCACTCCTACTCTTGATCTATGTATGTCTAGGTTCATGACAAGGTTCACCTCATGCTTAGTGCTATACTGTGGGGAAGGCTTCTCCCTTGGCCCTCAATATGTTCTGAAGCAGCAGAACTCAGGCTAAGACCCCCATTCCTGTGCCCTCAAACTGAGGGCCTTAGTAATCTGGAGACCAAGGTTCACTTCCTGAATGTGGACTTTCTCAAGAATGTACTGCCATGGATCCCTGCATGAGCATTGCCATCCTAACCTGACAGAGCTTTGTTGCTTGTTCTACATGCAGAGGCAAGATGAGAAAGTGTCAAAAACCAATTCTATTTGTGCATGCATACAGAGCTCTACTGTTGCCATGCTCTTGATTTCTAGGTGAAAGTCATCAATACACTCCCACATGCTCTATGGTGGTTATGGCTGTCAATGGGGTGTCCTTCTAATGCAAAGGAGATTTGAGCCCAAGATATGGGCAACATCTCTTACACCAACATATGTAATGAAGCAAATTTTTGACACTTCAATCAAGTGTATCATTAAATCAAAGAATCTACGCATGTACAACAAAAAAGTACCTTTAGCTTTGTACACATCAGGAGGCTTGTCGAGCTAGTTTTAGTAAGATAGCTCCTCCTGAAAATCAATCAGTAAGCATCTTCCATCCTGAGTTGTGCAGTAGCAAAGGGTTCAGCCACCTCTCAAGTTTCCCTCTAGAAGAGTAGTTACAAGCGGTTCGTAGTCGAGTTAGGATCTTCATTGTCAGTCACTAGTCTTCCACATCTGACTTGTAGGAATTCAACTTGGACTTATGTCATCTCCTGTCATACTTCAACTTTGAATTCTGGATTGGTGCCTTTATTAATACAGTTCAATATGAAAAAATCCTCATGCAAACAAAGTGAACATTGTGAGGAAAATTGTCATAAGATCACAAGCTGCAAGTCCATTTATGCAGTATAGAATCATGCTCTGGTACCTGGAACTCTGAACCAAAGAAAAACAGATTTACAAATTCTCCTTGTAAGCACTCTGTTTCAGGTCATTCAGAGAGTTTCATTTTATCAACCAAATGTTCTTCCCATCCAACAGCACCAATTCCCAGCAAACAGGAAGAAGACAAGGTCAGTATCAATCGAAAGGGTATCAGAAACCAACAAATAGATTGACCAACTTCAAGGGTTGGGTTGAGGGAACTTCCAGTTTAATGGAAGACTCCATCCTTTTCTTTGCAAAATGCCCATTGTGGACAAATAGACATATCCTGGCTACCTAATAAGGGCATGGAAACCTGAAAGTTACCGCTTCTGCTCCTTGAGAAGCCGTGCAATCAACTCCTCCTGCACATAGGCAAACTCATTACAATGCTTGCCACCTCACAAGAGCCACAAGTCATGGTGACATGAAAGTAACTGATGAGCATTTACAAATGGAAGAGCAACCATTTACAAAGCAACTGAGTGTTTAGAAACCATCATGGATGCTTCAAGAGAGAACCTTATTTCCCTTCAATGGTAGGTTCATCTCCTTGAGCATTGCCTTGAGCTGTTGCACAGTGCAGACCTGCAAATTCTTCCCGGAAAGTCTACTTGATCCTCCCTCTGCCCCCCACCCAACCCCCCCACACACATCACACATGTACATGCATGCGATAAGTTCTCCAAGTCCCTTGATCATGGAGGGGTAGGGTTCCCGGTACTGATAGAATCACATCCCCTCACCTTTTCTATCAGGAGTACTGCCGTTAGCAGTGTTAGCCCTCTTCAATGCCGGCTTGTCCTCAAGCTGTCTCTCTGCAGGCCTGCCACATCAACAACATTGCCAAGAATAACCAACCTTGAACACCCAAAAGGAGCAAATCTGGACTAAAGATTAATGTTTATCTGCAGACTCTCCCTTATTATATCACCCAAACATCATGACTTATGTTTCTGTGATTTCTTCCCATCTTAGCTCAATTCAAGAAGCACTTGCTTGGAAATAACGGATGTGGCATGAGAAACACTTTTGTTGGTAGTGATTGGGATTGAAAAAAAAATACCGTTTACCCTTCCCTTCCTCAGGAGTAGAAGCAGCAGCAGCAGCAACAACCTTGCCTTTGCTGTCTTTTGCTTTCTGTTCTGTCCTGCCTTTCTCCTTTTTCAGTGTCAGTGCACGAATAAGGATGTTGGTGGAATCTGTTTTGATCAGCTGTTCATCTGAAGGAAACAGAGGAAATATGAAAAACAGCTACCTCCCATAAACATCACAAAAATGAAGTAGCCAAGCTCATAATATTAAGAATTGCAATTTTACAGCATCAGCCAATTGCTGGAGGGAACAAACCTGGAGGGGCAGTGTCATGTTGGCATACATAAACCTTCATTCCACCCTGAAATTTAGAATGCCAAAGTTTATTACCAAACATGACAACATCATGGACTACACAAAGTTATGTTATAACCCTAAGATTGCTGCCCTAATATAGAGTATCTTATTTCCATGACAGCAGCTACAATTAGGCTTTTTGATATAAAATAGCTTGACAAAACCATTTTAAAGCACAATCTGCTTCTCAACAAAACGCGAAGGCCAGAAATATGGGGGAAAGAAAACAGACAGAAACAAAAGAGAAAACCATGAGTAGGAGGTCACCTCCATGACCTAAAAAAAGTTCGGCCAAAGTTCGACCTAAAATCATTATTCAGTATCCAGTGGCAAACAATTTTTGTGACAACTTTCTACTTAACAACACTTCATGACCTAAAATAGTCAGGAGAAAGACTTTTGCAGCTACAATCATTTCGCTTCGAAGAAAATCAAGACACAAAATTAATTAATTCCAGGAAAGAAGACCTAACCCCAGAAAACACATGTTAAACGAGCCTGTTTCTCAATCAATGAATTCACCACCGACCAGAGCTGTACAGCAAAGTGTCACGGCTCAAGGAGAAGGACCCCTAAACAATGGAATGAGGCCGGAAATGTAGGGAAATCTAAGCGTTTGTGTACCGTGCTAGTAGCGGACGGCTGTGAAAAACATCCCCGGGATGGAAGATTTTGCAAGTACTGTGCTGCTCCCGCCATCGCCCAACTTCGACCTGGAAGACAAAAGATCTGTTATACCTTTTCTCTTTTCTCCTTTAAAAATTTTTGAAAAAAAAGAAAAAGAAAAAAAACTGTCTCAGTCTTGAGTTTCTGCTGCACCTGCACTCGCCGCCTCACGTCTTGTCTTCCGTTGGTGTTATGGTTGCTGCTGTTGCTGCTTCCCTCCTGCCAAGCTTGCCTTCGCATCGCTACCCTCCTTCTCCTCCTCCTCCCCTTTCCCTGTTCTACTCTTCTCCATTTTCGACAAAAGCCACTTTTGTGTGTGTGAAAAACGGTGTATTTATCAATGTTGGGCGTTGTATCAAGAACCGCCGGGTCTATATATATATTGTCCTGTTTTGACCCCTTTTTTCTTTTTTTCCCTGAGCGCCTCCACTACTGCTGTATATATTTTTACCTGTACAACTACTACAGGTACCTCGAACCTTGTGCATTAAACGCTAAGTTTCAGCATTTCATACCCAGATTTAATAAAACTTCCTTACTTTGCGGACCTCACTCAAACACGGGATAGGGGATGAAAGGAGGCCTAAAGACGTGGTGCAGATAGGATGACTTTAATGAAAACTCTATTAAGTAGCTTTAATCATCGGGCTACCACAATGGCCTTCAAAAACATTTTTAAGAAAAATGATAGTTCAATTGTCTTGTTGTTGAGATTAAGAAATATTCAATCAGACCCAATTTTTCAAAATAATTATTGTTTCGACAAATATTGTCAATTATCAGTAGTCATAGTGGGGGTACAATATCTCCACTCTGACTTCACACATAAAATATAACTGAGAACTTAGTTTTGGGTTCAACTTTTCTATAATATCCATCTCAAGTTCTAATAATCAAACCCAATTTTGATTAAATTCTTTATTAATTGGAGTAATAATTACGACAATTTTTACTTGTTCACATTGGTTTTTAGTTCTTAAATGAAGAAAATTTCCCCAACAACAAAGTTATCCATAAAGTCTCGCAATTAGGGGCGAGAACCACCAGTTTTGACATAATAAGGCATCAAACACTTAACTGGGAATGAACATTTTGCAAGTCACATAACTGGGACCGAAACTAGTTTTTCCAGCAATTTTGGTGGTAAACTAAGTTTCATCCTGTCTTTCCCTTTCGCTGACCGCCTGCACTGCTGCTACATATAGTTTTACTGCCAGTGCTCCTACCTGTAGGACTACTATAATTAGTCTCGAACCTTGTGCATTAAATGCTGAGTTTCAGCATTTCATCCTAAGATTTGATATTTAAAAAATTACTTTGCGAATACTCGTGAAAGAAAGGATAGGGGGTGAAAGCAGGCCCAAAGACGGGGTGACTTTATAGATAACTCTAGTACCCAAAAAAACCCCTCAACAATACCAACGTTGAGAGCATGCCCAATAGCAACAAGAAACAAACCCTTTGAGGAGTCAAATGGTGTAAAATTGTTGCTAGCTAGTAAATACACCAATGTTGGCAAAGCCATGTAGTATGCTGACATAAGGAAATGATTCTCTTGGATTGGCCAAGAGTAATTATGATTGCCCCAAGTGAGGCAATTTAAATGGTCTATACTTCATTCAATCCACTTTTGGAAGTTTAAGGGTGGAGATGTAAGAGGAATTACCATTGCTCCTTGGATGTGCTTAATATGGATAGAGAGTAAAACGGAGGCGACAACTAGGCATGCTCTCACAAAGTCTCACACAAATAAAACACACATGAAAAGCAAGAGATGTGGTTGGATGTTAGAGTTAATTTTTTTGAGTGTAGATTTGTGTAGTGATAAGTTAGTCCATTTTTTGTCATATCAAAGATGAGCTTATGGAGACTCTTTAATGGAGATTAACCCACAAACACAAAAAACTTGAAACCTCATTCACATTGAATTCAATTCCAACAATAAATTAAAAAACTACAAATTTATTTTTATTTTGGCAATAAATACATCACAAATCCACAGTTGGATTTAGAAGATTATGAAGTTTGTAGTGCAAGGGCACCTGATTTTATGGCTACTACAAATAAATCATATATTTTTTCATATTATGGGAGTATATATATTTAATGAAAAAATTTGTATGCAAAACCACCATTAAATTTGCAGCAAACTTTATAATATGGGTAACAACATTTTCTTTTGGGGAAAATTCTCACCACTTGGTGACCAAAAAAAATCTAATGTGACTTGTTCAAAGGGTTTTGTGAAGAAAATGTGCCAAAGTCACTAGATTTTGAGGAAAACATTTATAAAATTGCCCTACACATAATAGGTTCTACTAGGTCACCAAAATATAGCAAGATTTTTAAAATTTTCCACTTTTTTCTCTAACATGTAGCCGAATTTGGGTAATCACTTTTGTGGACAATGGTTAGTGTGGCTACATCATAAAATTGAAGGAAAAAAAACACCCCATGGGTAACATTCTTTTATATCAATTTGAATAATGCAACCTTTGCATATACCTTGCATTTTTTCTTTTATTTTTCACCATATGATGTTGTATCTTCAAATTCATTTGCATTTGGGGTTCCAAAAAGAAGAAGAAGGATATCAATACTTTATTTAATGTATTTTTTAAAAATATCATCTACACAACACAAATTTAACTGAGAAAAATTGAATAGTCCAAATTAAAATAATTTATGTGCTAGTAATAATTTTTCACATGTCTACATTGATGTGAATAAAATTTTAGTTCAAATCCAAAAATGAAAAAAACGCTTGAATAAATTTGTATGAACAATTTGGTTAGAAATGCAAAAATGCTTGAATAAACTTGTATGAACAATTTGGTTAGAAATGTGAAAAATGCTTGAATAAACTTGCATGAAAAATTTGGTGTTTTTTTAGCATGATTATTTCCCACATGTGATGACCTACATTTCAAGTTACAAATTTTAAGCCTAGTAAATACCCCCAAAAAAACCAAATTACCCAAAAAAATAGTTTTTTTCTTTGCAAACTTTAAAGATTGAATTATATTAAATTCAATGAACATGGGCAAACATAGATATAAACATTATTTATCCAGTAAAAGTTTTGACATCAATTGCATTACTTCAATGCATTCCTTTTTATTCCTTTTATAAAAAGGTACAATTTGGACACCTTATATAATTAGTTTAAAGGATTCAAAAAGACATTTTTATAGTGTCCAATTTTTTTAAATATTTTTATTAATTTAACATGACATTATCTTATTTATTGGTATACAAAAATCCACTATAATTATAATGATAAAACTAGAAGAAAAATCCAAAACTATACTTGAGAGTTCTTAAAAATTAAACATCATTTTTTATGTTTTCACAAGATAATGTGTAGGTTAATGCCTTAAAACAAAAGCAATGTTGAAGTATGGGGCCTAGGTGAAGTGTGGCTTAATCTAATAACACATTTTAATAATGTCTCCCACCTATGCAATTGAACATAACATAAAACACAAGGCAATCATGAATTTGATATGCATAAACCATGAGGGAATGATGGATGTGTATGTCACAAGGTGGCCACCCATCTCAATATGGAGGTATACCCTACACCTATTAAAGTATAAGGTGCTTCCACACCTAAAGGAAGCAATTTTTGTGAATATAAGGTGTTTTGGACTCTAACATTAAAAGATTGTCATATTAGAATCTTGTCACCCTTTTGCCTTCACAAGGGGAATACATGTTTACATGAATTGACTATTAATTCAATTGTCATGTAACAACCATCAACTAGCATACATGGACATTTATGCCCTTGTCTTTTAGCTAACCTTGCCTTAATCCCACTACTTCCCATTATTTCCAACTATCAATGTCACCTTACAAAACTTTAAATTCTTTCACAAACATTAATGGCCATCATGAATTCCTAAAATCCTAAATAGTTTCCCTAACAACTTGTTGAACTTCTAGTTTTACATTCCATAACCTAGTACATGTGCTTATGCTTGACATCAAAAGCATGACCTAAAAGCAACCTAATATTTATAAACAACCTAAATCCATATACTTGCACACAAAGATAATAAGACATTACTCGGCTATTAATAAGGAATTCGAACTCCTTTGATAATGCATATCAATATTTAAGTTCTCATGTTATTTCAAATAAGAAATTAGTGGTTAAGAATTTTTTCACGTGTATTACCAAATCAAACTCACAAATGCCACTCATATAAGCATGAAGCGTGTAAGCAAGTAAAGTAAATGATTAAAATTAGTTTGTGAAAGTTGCTTGAAAGTAAACGTAAAGTAGCAACAAAGCCATATCAAAATATTGTTGTAAATTGAATGATTTTAATTGGATGATCAAATATAAGACACTTTGTTAATAATGTACATTAATTTTTTGAATTTCACATTGTTTCAAGAACGTTTTACCTTGTTTTTTAAATGGACAAGTATTTATGAAATCTTTTTTGGGGGGCAATGAGAATTTATGTTTATGCACTTGTTAAATATATTCTAAGAAAGAGAAAATTAAAATATTATTTAATGATGCCCTAAGTACATAATGATTTTTATATCTTAATTTACTACAAAACCATTTCATTAAATATTTTGTATTGATTTTTTTTTAAAACAAATGAATGAATGATTAAAGGTTTAAATGGAAACCTTCTTTTTGGTCCACTTCACCATTTCTACCTTAATAATCATGGTAATGACACACATATAACACACCAATCACTTCCCTTTGTGGGCCAAGCTCCTTTTCAACTTGATAGCACAATATGTGATTTAACATGTTCAAAGTTAAAAAATTGGTTTGAAGTCTTTTAGCTTTAATTAAAAAAGATTTGTATGCTTAGGTCTATATGAAATTCATTGTTAATTATCTTTTTGTTATTTAAAAATCTTGAACCAACAACAATACTTCTAATAAATGAACCATAGTTTATGTATTCTATAATCTATTTATAATATGGCTACAATGACACCTAACAAACATAATTCAAATATTATGGTCATTATTGTAGTAATATTACCACATTAGAAAGACTTAATGTAAAACATTTCATATGTTTTTACTTCAAAAATATTTCCATGCACCTCCATAATGAATGTACCCTTGGATTTAGCAAATTATTCAAGATGAATCATATGGCAAGGTTCAACAAATCCCAAATGGATATCAAGACATAATCAAATTGCCCACACTAGAACCATAGGTAATATTTGATGGTATCTCTAAATGGGAATGCATCCATGGAATAATGGTCATATGCAAGCATATCGATAACCAAATCTAGATGATTATTCAATTCCTATTTTTTAGCTTGGACTTCATAAATGACAAGGTTGAAAAATGTTATAGACTATTTAATAATATCATCACTAAAAAAAATCTTCCAAATGAAAATATTTAGATAGTCATCATTTTAAAACAAAACTAGAAGAGAATTTGAATCACATCTTGGTCACTAGGTTCCCGATGCCTTGCCTATAATTGGCTTCCATATTGATCTTGGAAAGGGAAGCTCTCATGTCGAACTTCATTTCGTTGAACAATGCATGGATCTTTAAACCTTCGTCACGAGTTTCTTTATCAAAGGAATTGTGAACTTTTAGCAAGGCCATCTAGCAGTGTTATGTTTGAAAGCTCAATCAATATTGAAGATAGATGCCCCAATTGTATTCATTAATTTTTAACTAGGAAATTTTGATATAACTCCTCATTGAGGCTAGTAACCACACGTGAAACTTGAGGCTTCGCCTTCTTGTGTGGCTAGTCGTCATGTGTGCACATGGTGAAATTCATTGTTAAAGGACACTTCATATGGATTTGGTATAGGGAACAACAATAGTCTTTACATTACAAAAGAGTTTGCTCCCCTTTGTCTTCAACAACTATGCTAGATTGCATTGCTAAAGGTGTCTTTTGAGTGAAAACAAGAAATAAGTGTAAGTTATATGTAGTAAATCTTTGAGCTTGTAGCTACTAGTTATTTCAAAAGTGTTTGCACAACTTAGTTGATTTTATGTGTAACACAAGCACAAAAGGTGCTACTCTTTTGCAGATCTAAGTCCTCACATGTATTGTGAATAACCATAAGCACCACAACACCATTTAAAGTAAAACAAATCACAAATGACCTCCAATACCTAGTCATTAGGTTATGCATTAAAGAGATACATTGCTTGTGGTTGAACTATCTTGGGAAGTAGTGGATGTTATTGATGGAAAAGAGAGAGCATGAATGTTGCAATAGTCCAAAAGTGTTGTGTTGAGTTCAATAGATAATGCAAGATGTTGGGTTGATAATGTTTGCCCATTATTAGATTATGAATATCATTAACAGATGAAATGTGAGGGAAAGTTTCTTCTCGAGGCTATCGTGTGGTTTTGAGGACAATGATAACCTTGCTGAGGCATTAGCAATAGCTAGCCCAAGTTCACTTGTTTGTGAAAGCCAAGCGAAAAGGCATTCCCTAATGTAATAGAATGTTCATCAATGTTTTTGAAAACAGAAAAAACCTCCTCAAGCAAAATTGGGCCTATGTTTCATGGAGCTCCCACTTCAAGTAGGGACCATGTATTTTAGGAGCTTTGTTAGGTAGCAAAGAAAATAAGCATAACATTGGTTTAGATCAGAAATGTTGTGCATTTGACTAAAGTATTCCTTGCAGAATACCAAGAACATAAGAGCAAGAAGGGGTACAAGGTGAATTCTTTCTACAGTTGTGGCATGATTTATGAAGACTAGTTGTTATGCTCTTGGTAGACTTGTGTATCACTTCCTTGGTAGCCCCAACTCTACAATGGTTGCATGCCAAAAAATGCAATATATGGCACCTTTCTTCTCTGAACATGGTACAAATTCCAAAAAAGTAGTGTACATTAACTTAGGTTTTCAGTTCTTAAAAGTGCATGGTGATAGGCTTAATCTACCCTAACTCCACTTGGGCAAATTGAGATGTATAGCAGTGTCTACTCAATGAGCAGCCATGCTTCCATTCAATTCATCAAAGAAACTACAGAATGCCTAAAACCGAAATCAACCAAATCCTTTGCCGTATTGTTTTACATAATTCAATATTGGGACCTCAGATAGTAAAGAAGATCTTGAATGTGAAGGCAGCTATATATAGCTATCTAAGTCCATATACCACCATTGTCATACTACATATATCAAACTTTTGTATTGAGGCAATTTCACCCCATGGAGTGAGATTTTTCATCATCTCCACCAATCAGCACAATGATCTCTGTGCTTTCTGGAGCATTGCTATACACTGTACCTCCGTGAAGAATTTAGTCAGAATCAGACATGTCAGTAGCTTCTCCATCAGCATCATGAGTGCTGTCCACAGCATCACTTTCACCCTCATCCATCTCATCCCCTTGTATTCCTTGCTCTCCTCCTACAAAGTTTCTGGGCATGGGTAGCATGGCGTCCAATGTAGGTGGTGCACTCATGTCTAGACTACTAGAAGGTGGTGCTGTTGCAAGAAAGCCAGCAACCAAATCCTCTTTCTCCCTGTTCAAGGTCTCATTTTCTTCGAGCTGTGCAAGCTTGGCAGCAAGATGTCGCTTCTCTCTTTCCAGAGCTTCTCGAAGTGCAAAAAGGTCCTCACGGCTGTGTTGCTGTAGCAGTTTCATTGGAACAGCCAGCAATGCCTGTCGACCATGACCCAATGATACCTCTGGATGGATCAGCAGATCAATGATGGCATCAATCCCCAATAAACAACTAAAATAGCAAATTGTCTTTCTAAATTTACCATCCTTAGAAGCAGAACAGTTTATGAGTTCAATGAGAGGATGAGAGACCGAGATATTACATTGGCGTTGATATGGTGCTCTGCAATAGCATCAGCTGCAGCCAATGTGGCCGCAGTGGTAATTCTGGCAGGGGACAATCCTGCTACCTGGAGTTGAGGGAATTGCTTGCGTAGTTCTGCAAATGTTTCAACTAAATTTGTGTCTATGACAGTCTCATGAGTTTGCTTGGACTTGGACTGCACCCACTTGAAGACATCATCATAGAGTCGTCCCCACAAAGACACTAGCAGTTCAACATCTCCTGACTCCATGGCAAACCCCATTCGTTTTTCCCACTCTTCATCTGATATGCCTCCAGCCCCTGTCAAGAGAAGACCACTTCGAAATGTCTTCACAATTGTTCCAAGCTCCTGCATGATAAATACCAACAAAAGCTCATAACCACAATGCAACCCACTAGTGTGGACTCAGAAGTGCAGGAAGAGTAACGAAGACTGCTTGCAATAGAGTGGTACCCAAAACAGCACACATTGCAGCAGAAAAGAGCCCTCAACAAGCATGGTCAAACTCCTATCTGAATGAAGCATATGATGGGGCAGGAAAACAAAGTCACGTGACAAGGATTCACACACCAGCACTGTACAGCTCTCCTTGACTGCTTTTCGCCAATTTGCACGACGCATCTTCCATGACTTTACTAAGCAATTCCAAGGAATTTGCTTCTCAAGACCTAGAATATCTTTTTGCATGATTGCCAGAATGTCATTCATATTTGGTATGCTAACAGTCTTGTGAATCTGCTTCTCTCCAGTTGGTCCAACCCATTTCAGCCCTGCTTTCTCACCCACCTGTGTAGGGCATTTTGTAAGCGGTTTCCTGGCAACAGAAATTGGTGCCAACTGCTCCTGCACTACTGCTTCACCCACGCTCCCCCGTCTTCGTGAGCCAGAGCTGTACACCTGCAAGGATCCTAATCAAGTAGTTCAATTATACATTTCCCCTACAGTAAAACTAAGCAACCAGTATTTCATAAATTTTTAGGGTTTTTGAACATTTACAGAATACTTTTCTACACAGAAATATGCAGTTGTTACCAATTCCACCATGAAATGGCATTGAAAACCACTGAACCTGCCACTCCAGAAGACTGCAAATCAAATGGCACTGAGAAATAGAAATGGCATTAAGGGCACTCAAAAGTGGAAAAGTCACCTTGCGATATGGATCGGACTCCATGCTCAGGCTCATAGAAGGCCCTCTATTTGCTAACACACTCCGTTTAGACCGGATTGTGAAGGTATCCCCAACCTCAATATTTGGCACAATTATGGGACCACTTCCAACCTCTGAGCCCTCTGCATAGGCTGAAAATGTTAACTTCCAGCATGTATCATCCCCCTCCATTATGGAGAGATGACAAAAATGAGAAAGTGGGGTATTATTATATCTTTCGTTCTTCTGTCCTGCTTTATACATTATATCCCAGATTTGTGGGAGATTGTGAAATCAATAGAGTGAACCCACCCTGGTTGAGCAAAGCTCATTGCCAGCATGAGATATAGAAGACAAGAAAAACCTTAGTCCTCATACAGAAGATTGTCCAGATGTCAATGATCCTTTACAACAAGATGAACTTCAAAGAGCAGCAGAACATGAGCAGATGAAAACAGAAAACATGACTCCAAGTTGATGGTTGAAGTCTCCTTCAAGCATCCCTCCCCAAATCAATACCAGAACCCAAAAAGGACAGAGAAAAATCTATGAACTGCTATACCTTTGGGTTTCTGAAGACCCTGAGGCTCTTTCAAACCCTCCCACACTTGGGGAAGATCAAGCAATTTGTCAACATTACTGCCACCATTTGTCTTATCTATGAGAGCCTCTGCTTTCTCAGACAAGGGAGGAGCTGTCCAAACTGGCTTCATATCATATGGATCATCCTCCACCACTTCCACAACTTCTGTCTCCTCTCTCACTTTGCTTATATTAGCCATTTTCACGTCACTCTATCAGGGTCATAGAAACAAGGTTATGAGGCCATTATTATCAGTGAGTGAGTGAGTGAAATAAAGAGATGATACACCTAAGGAACATAATGGAAAGGTCCAAGACTTAGCCTCTCTACAATATCTCATTAGGCCCATGGTTGGGTGTAGAAGTTTTGAGATGTATGTAGAAGACCTGCATGTCTGGAGATAAAGTATCGGAAGCTCCCACACCAGGCATGCTGCTGGCTGCTGCTGTATCAATGGATCGAGTTAAATCTCCTTTTCGAGCTTTTTTATGGAGCTCGGTCCTTGTACCCTTCACAGGCATAATTGGAAATACAACAGTCATAGTAGGCGATGCCTCCTTTGCACAGCCTTCAGGATGTTCTTCAGTTGTGGGTAACAAGGAGGGGACTGCCTCTTTTGGGTAACAAGATTTTCTGGGTCTTTCTCCAGAGCCCACATGGTCTGGTGATTTGCCTGCTTCCAAATCTGGCTGTGGATCTTTCTCTGCACAAAATTTGTTCCAAAATTAAAGCAGCTTTCTACAATGTCCACAATTAAAAGTCTGTCCTACATTAGCTCATGGGCATGTAAGAGAGGATATGACCCAATGTTTGTTGGAAGCTGTGCCCATCAATCAGCACAACACCCAAAAGCAGCTGAAAATTAAATGTTAAGGGAAGATCAAGGAGTTCAGGTTTTTGGTTGGGGGGGTGTCTTTTCATGGTTGTCATGCAGAGGAGTGGTAATCATCACCACTGACAGCAGAAGAAAGCCCAAAAAGCATCAGTTCTCATCTATGGTTACTGGGAATTTCATGAGATGCATGACACAAATGGAAAGGCATGGATGTCACATTCTGACCTCCAAGTTTTTGAAGGGACCGATACTGGAGTCGAACACTCTCACCCTGGTCTAATGTCTGCACCAAATACCTGCAGCCAAATGATAATTCATCATTCCTGGACAGGCCTCACCACAATCACAACACAGCTTTGCTTACTTAGCTTCTCATCTTCTTACAGATGTGATCCAGCGAACACCAGTGGAACCCTTTTAGAAGTGTTGAGGGTTGAAGATGTCCAGAGGAAGTTCGTACCATCCATTCAAGCACTGTGTAGTGATGATCGCCTCCTTCCCCACAAAACGCTCTGGAGTTCGCTTATTACCCTGAACAATAAAAGAAAAAAAGAGGCTTCGTTCAATGAAGTGCAAAGAAACAACTGATGCCCAATTTGGTGCCTTAGCTTCCATTTGCAACTTTATTGGTGAATTTCAGAAACAATATGAAGCCAAACAGTTATTTTGAAAAACTTTCAGAAAGGAAAATGAGCATTGCAGAAGGGAGAAATTTGAAGTACCTTAATGAGGACTTGATCACCTACTGCAAAGGGGAACTGAACTCCCCTTGGCCGTGAACCATCTAATGAAGATGCTTGTTCTCCAGCAACATGTAAATCCTGCAGTAGAGAGACCAAGTAATCCCAAGTCACACACTTGAGACCATAGAAGACACTAAGAATATAACCCCTTGTTGTTCAGAACTGGCACCAATGATAGTAATTGTGTGTACACTTGATATGATATTCATGACCAACAAATGGCATATTACAGCCCACACAAAGCAAAATGGTATATGAAGACAAATGTACCAGAGCCAGCGTCTTTCCATCTGAACCTTCAGTCTGCTGCTCAGGTTGCTCCCTCTTCCTTTTGGCTGCCTTCATTGAAGTGAACTCACACACATGGTCCTCTTGCTTAAATGCATGTACTGCTGCCCGAAGTGCTGCAGAGGTGAAAGGCACCCAATTTGTCACGATAACTGAACTGATGTGCACGAGGTTAAAAATCCAGTTTGAAATGGCCACCACATTGGAGGCACTTGGCATCAGCAAAAGACTCAACATTTAGCTATGGGATGGTGGTAAACTCAGTACTCCTGTATACAAAAGAGTGCTCCATGATCTCCCACAATTTCAAAGTGCTAGGAAATGGATGATGGCAGAGTTGAGAACAGTAGACAACTAACCAAAGTTTGGGACAAGAGAGTCAGCAGGAACAGATGTCCCACAGTGAATGCACTTGCCCTGCATCCCAAACACATGAATCATCTCTGATTTCACAGCAGTTCAGGGTTAAAACCTACCAAGGTCTGCTGTGGCAGGTACATCAAACCAAGGGGCAAGATCAGAGCATGTCCTGCTGATGAGACTCTCTAGTTCCCAAGAAGCCCAAATTTTGAAGTACAATTTCAAAAGGTGAGCACACGATTGCACATTCCAGAATCAAAGTGGTGGTGGGTACCGTCTCTAATACTGCAATAAGGGTTGCACTCCCATATGTATGTCCGCACCTTGCTACCATGGCATCATCCATAAATGTTCCCCTGCAGCAAAATTTGACACAACCCAAGGTGCTGATCAGACCACATAGCATTCAAAATTCACAGAATAATACATCCAAAGAAACAATTTTGCCTGTGCTGATGATGCAAAAAGAGATCGTCACACAGTTGTTCCTTGGAAAGCAAAATGCAAATGCCAGCACCAATCCAATAGAGAGGGGAAAGTGGAAATCACGTGATAGGATCAGAGAGAACATGTCGCAGTGAAGCGGTGGCTTCTTCTCCTGTAGCTGCTTTTTCGTCTCCTCCATTATTCACAGATACCTCCTTCATGGGTGTCAGGAAACTCAAGTGTGAAGCTAAGAAATTATGGGGATGCAAGGAGTTGTCTGTATCTGATCCTGGAGATGACAGGATCGTCAGTTCTGGGGGGTGCTCATCTTCTTCTCTAGAGGTGCCTGAAACAACCTCTTTCAAACTCTCATCACCACCACCACCTCCTCCTCCTCCTCCTCCTCCTCCTCCACCTGCTGGAACTTTCTGAGCCTCCAAGAGAGAGGTGGTGGTTGGAGGAGGCAACGGCAACAAGGAGGCTGAGCCTCCCGGAGCTTCTAAATGTGCCTTGAAAACAACATTACTCTCATGATTCTCCAGTGCCTCTGAACCAGATTGCTGCTTCTTGGACCAATCCGTAGGTATGATGATCACAGCAACAGCAGCAGAATTCTTTGGGTCATCGTGGACATGAGATTGCTGCCTTCCAATCTCTTGTGCACAACTTGGATCAATTTGCTTGTCTGTATCCGAGGACTCAGACGGCTGCTTCACAGAGACATCTGAAAGAATTTGGATCATTCCGTCTCCTACCTTTCCAGCTGCTGCTGCTTCTTCTTCTTCTTCTTGGTCCAAAACGACATCCATAGCAGCACTGGGACTTGCCAACTTCCGATCATGAGAGCCTAATTGATCGTCTATTATATCTAGCTCCTTCTGCTGCTGCTGCTGCTCCTTCTCCTCCTCCGCCTGATGTTTCTCATTCTCCTTTGTCCCCATACCCTTA
>Ga0116231_10003088_pt1 | contig 34799 bp, 32 predicted proteins | sample S1TSphgellanicum_2_FD_89695 | JGI IMG/M metagenome (GOLD analysis project Ga0116231, IMG submission 89695) | Host-associated microbial communities from peat moss isolated from Minnesota, USA - S1T2_Fd - Sphagnum magellanicum MG | ecosystem: Host-associated > Plants > Peat moss > Unclassified...
AAAAAAAAAAAAAAAAAAAAAAAAAAAAAAAAAAAAAAAAAAATAAAAAAAAAAAAAAAAAAAAAAAAAAAAAAAAAAAAAAAAAAAAAAAAAAAAACCACTGCTTGACGGTCGAGTTTCCGTGTTTTAGGGTTTACTCTCCCTGAGCTTTGCGTGTGTTTTTGGTGCGTGTTTTTCCTCTTTGCAATAGGAGAGAGTGTTTGCTCTTGTCGATTGGGATCCGACTGCCATCGCCTTTGGTAGCCAGCCAGCCAGCCAGCCAGCAAGCACTCTCTCTAATCCTGCAGAATCATCTCCAGCCTCAGTCTTTGGGGGGTTTTCAGAACAAGGTTTTCCATGGGCTTGATGGATTGACAGCTTTTCGTATAGTATCCCATCATCCCCCAGCTCAATCTTCTTAGCTCAGAAAGAGAGATTTTGGTAAGTGGTGAGTGTTTCTTTTCTCTCCTCCTTAGTCTCCCCTCTTCCGTTTGTTGATTTTTTTGGTTTCTCTGAAGGCAGATTGCAGATGGTATTTTCGTGTCCGTCTGGTGGTTTCGAGATTTTGGGGTCTTCTCCTGAGGGTTGAAGAGTTCTCTTGGGTTTCTTTCCCACATGCACATATATTGTCATGTTTTTATTAGGGTTTCTGTGCTTTGTTTCTAATCCTTTTCTTCGATCAAATGCTGGGAGCTAAAGACTTTTGTGGTAGAGGGTTCTGTATTGTGTTTCTTATTTCTTCACAGTCTTTCTGTGAATTGTGCCACTGTGCAGTGGAAGCCTTGGATTTTAACTTACATAACAGCGATCCTATTGGTCCTGCTGAGTTTAGGGTTTATATCCTTGCCCTTCAGACACATGTTGATTGTGAGATTTCTCAAAGTTCAAATGCTTTTTCACATTGTGGCTCCTTTGCTCACTGCTCTACCTCAATTGGATTGTGCATCTTAAGTGGTGTTTTGGTGACGGTGGTTCCAGAGTTTTGAATTGGGATGGCACCGCTTGGATGTTTACAATCTCAAGTGCTTCTTTCATGTTGTAGGCCACAGGTTAGTCACTTTTGGTGCAACATGGCTTGAAAAACATGTTTCTATTTTGTATGCAAATTCAACAAACTCAAGTTGGTCATCTGATGGTCCAAGTAATTGTGCTTGCAGTTTGTAGCATTGTGCCAAAATTCTGCATTGTACTCTGCTTGCCCAACATCATCATTCTTGATCCACACAACGAGTTCTTCCAGCTCATCCCTTCTGCTGACATCATCTCAAGGCTTCTCATCATCTCAGTGGAGCAGCTTTCTCTACTCACCAGTATCAGGAAACAATGTGCAATCCCAAAGTGTGCCTTTCATAAACAGCTCTCGATGTGGTCGATGTGGGTGGGATTTTGCAACATTAGCCCATCTAGAAAAGCAGGCCTGGAAGCCATCTTGCAGGAGCAGGAACTCACAACAACACCGGTCCTTGCGTCTGATTGCCAAGGCAAATGATTCCATGGCTGATGACTCCCTTCCTTCTGAAATGTCTCTGGAGAATGCACTAAAGCTGCTGGGGGTCAGAGAAGGAGCCTCCTTTGAAGAAATTCTTGCAGCCAAGAAGATCATGGTGGAAAATTGCAGTGAAGATCAAGCACGCATCACCCAGGTTCTCTTCCCAATCTGAAAGTCAATTCTGGCATGGGAAGAGCAACTTTTATCTACCTTTTATCTAGGCACTAAGCAATGATAGCATACTGTAAACAGTCCGGTAACAAGGGCATCATGCCAACAACAGAATGAACCCTAAATTGCCTACATGCCAGAAGATACTCAGTAATGGCATGGTTTTGTCTGCTCTTCAGTGTGATGGATTGCAATGTAGCTTTTGTAAAATTATTTTCACTATTGCCCAAAGCTTTCTGAAAATCTTTCTGGCAGGGACAGGGCAACCCAGGAAGGGTGTGTTGGGTGATTCATGTCACTAGCATGATTGTGTAGATCATGAGAAACCTGCCCTTTTCTTTTCCTACTGACTGAATGTAGTGAAGTAGTAACAGGAGCATGCCAGAGTAGTTGATGGTCTGTTAAACATCTCAGCAGCTGCAGTGCAATTGGAGAAGTTCAAGCCTCAGGTTTTTGAAAAAAATCTTTTGTCTTTTTCAGGCTTCAACTCGGATGTCTCAGAAGAGGTATGTTTTGCTTTTGTTCTGTGAACTTGGGGCCAATAATGGTTCATTGTGTTGAAAATTTCAGGTAGAGGCAGCATATGACATGTTGCTGATGCAAAGCTTGTCACTGCGACGGGCAGGCAAAGTTATGGATAGTACTATCCGTTATGCTGATGTCAAGAAGGCAAAATCTCCTGTCTCAGGATCAGGTCCTGAGTGGCTAAGAACTGCCCTAAAAAATACCCCAGTAGCATTTCAAATACCTTCTTCATCTGTAATTGGCACACAAACAGGAGTTTACTTGGCACTCGGTGTATGGATGTTTGCATCTGGGCTCACATCGACTCAAAATGAAAGTTCTCTATCTGCTGGGGCTGATGTCCCTGGCATTATTTTGGCAATTGGATTTGGCCTCTCCCTGTACTTTCTGTGCAAGCAGAATCTGAAGCTGGGTAAGCATAACAGAAACTTAAGTTGCACTGTTTGTATCTTTTTAAAGTATTTCCTTAGACTGAGGTTTCAGTTCTTTGCAGACTTTTTGTTGTGTTCTTCATAGTCTCAGAAGTTCTGCCCTTTTCTCCTCTGTCAGCTGGGAATGCCTTCCTCTTTCTCCTACATACACATTGGTAAGGTATTATTTGCCTATTTGTTAAATGACAAGTGCCATGTCCCCAGCCAGATTCTGAATGAACTGTTGTTATCAGATGCCTTGCTGTCTGTCCAATTTTCAAGTCAAATATTTCAGATCTGGAGCTGCTCTTGAGCATGGGTGATTGGTTACAAGTCCCATACCAGTCCTGTAGAGTGATTTGGTGTAGGGTGTCTCTTGAAGGTAAGCATATCCAAGGAGTGGTCATCTGGCATGCTTGTTCTTCCACAGTCTCCCCCCGCCCTTGCATTTCTCCTAACATGAAAATATTCTCTGTGCAGGAAAAGCCACCTTAATTACTGTAGCAGGGCTGTTTGTGGGGGCGGGTTTGGGGGGATTGGTGGAGTCATGGCTACAAGTGGACATTGTGCCTGTTTTAGGGATTGGATCACCAGCAGTAGTGGTTAGTGAATTTGTGCTTTTCTCACTCTGGGCCTCCTCGTTATATCTTCGCTGATATAAGCTTCAAGTAACAACAGTTTTTGCATGCAGTAAAAAGAATGTCCATTTCTGCTGTGCGTATTTCCTTTGTAATTGACGAACTAAAGTTGAGAGAAACTTGGGTAAGTTGGGCAGGAAATTGGCCATAGTTTGTTGACAATTTGTCTATGAAGGAAAGAAAGTGCTTTGAGGTTGAGGTTTGGCATGAAGTTCCTATAGAAACCTTACATGATTTTGATTTGAAACTTGGCTAATACTACTTGTAATTCTATCCACTCATATGCTGAGGCTTTCTGTCTTTGAAGCCCTGCCATTGTAATTTAAATTGCATGCGTTCAGTATCTGTTGAGAAAGCTTTTCCCATAGTTTTGCGTCACAAACTTTTTTGTTAAGCTGAAAGCAGATTGGTTGCTGATTTGTGACATGCCATTAGGTGAACATAGAATCCAATAGAGTTGATGTTGTTGAGCAAATCTATTGTAGCTGTCTTTCTAGTGACAGTACATTGGGCTGGAATTTCTAAAAGAAGATGATTTTCCAACTGAAAAATGTTTCTGCCTTTAGATGATGGTGTAATAATAACTTCAGCTACTGGGGCTAAAATTGTCCGATTGGATTTCATATAATTTTCAAGTCTTTAGTGTTATGATTTTATGGCAAGAATGCAATGTAGAGACTCAACGTAGCTGCTACTAGCAGATTGATATGATAGGAGAATATGAACACAAGTCTTGTCATGCATTAAGGATGACTTGCTTTAACATCTAACTTTCTATGGCATGATCTGTACTTTGAGATGGTAGGGAATAGGGGTGATCTGTATTTTATACATACAGTCAGTAGATTTCTCCTGTTCATGATTATACCGAACCTGACAGAAAATGGTTGAGGTTATCAATCAAATACTTGGTCTCATACACTAGCATCTGGCTGCCAGTGTCTTCAAGCTAAGCATAAGATTTATGTCTCCAAGCACCATGTTAGCACTTTCAATGTGAATTTGGTTTGATTGTGACTTGTGAATCATGATAACAAATACGGAAAAGAGCTTTCTGATTGTGCTGTATTGCCCACTTTCTGTGAAATTGACAATGGAAAGGAGCTTTGATTACAACATTGGAATCGAAAGGAATGTGTGTCATTCTGGTCAGCACATCAATTCAGGAGACTGTGGACTAATCAATTCAGCATCTATAGATGGTGGAAGTTGGGCAAGTTGAAGAACAGTGCATTTCCTCGTTTCTTGTCTTCTCAAGTTTTGTAAGCATTATCTTATCTTGTCTCTTTGCCTAAAAAAGAGAGATTTCAATATTTTAGACAATGTGTTCATTGCCTTTCACCAATTTAATTCAAAGTGAGATTTTTTTGCTTGGCTAATACACTTATTACTTTTCATGTGTTTTGTCACACATTTTAGAAATTTATGGTTTGGTGTGCATATCACCTTTCACCTTTAAATTTAAACAAAATGATTGGGTGTTTTTTTTTAATGTTTAGCCAACAAAAAATAACAACCATGTCCATTTGAATCATTTTAAAGAATGGATTTATAGGGAATGTAATTTCTGTCAATATTAACCCATTCGATTATGCATTCACCCAAGCCTAATGTTGATACTAGAAGCCCCATAGATAACATACTTTTCTTCAAGTCGAAGAGTCATTATGACAACATCCAAGATAGTTGTTTTCCTGGACAAATGGCTAGGCAAAAGCTGTTTATGTTTAAAATGTTGTTCTATGGGCTAGCAAGTGGTATTGATTTGGTGAGGTGCATGCAACCTTAGGTGATTTGCATAATTGTTGGTTGATGTTTGATCATCTCAAGTGTGCTTAGGAATGGACCACCATGGCCTGTCATGTTTATGACTCGGTGAACTATGAAGTGCTCACCATTACAATTTGTGACATGCAATCTGAATCCACACAAGTTCAATGTGTCATGTAAAGAAAATTGAACTTAGTGATGGTTAGGTTTGGTCTTACAAATCGTAATTCAAAGGTTTCATGGTAGATATCAAATTTTTTAAAAAAAAATTCATGAATATTTTTTAGTTCACTTCATCTTGTGTTTTCCTATCTAATTTCCTACCTAGGTAAGTAAGTAGGTCCTACTTTTCTACCTACCTATGTAATTAGGTAGATAGGTAGGTCCTAAGTAAATACATAAGTACGTAGGTCTTAAGACTTACCTACCTATGGTTATGTACAACTTGCTTAGCTACTTAAATATATATTTATTATATTTTTCAAAATATAATTAATACCATGTGGAAATTTTGTGTTGTGCCACGTGTCACAATCTTATACTATTGTTAACAATCATAATGGACTATGGAGATCAATATTTCAAAAATAAAATAATTTTTATGTCCAAAAATCTTCACAATGGCACATGTTAGATTTTAATAGATGGATGACAATTAATGACATTAGCATGACATCATGAGTGTAGTTATAATGGAGTTGCATAATAGTTGAAAATGAGTTGTTTTGACAAAGTTGCAATGAGTTGCACTATATATACAATGAGTTGCAAAGCCTTTGTAAAACACCTTTTTTTTTCATAATGACTATAGTGCTTTCAAATGCAAATTCTTGTTGATAAAAGGGATGATCCATAATGTAAAAAATGGAAAGTAAATGACCGATCAAACAAATGTTAGATCCCTATAACTCTTTTGATGGCAAACTTGTCCAAACTTATATTATTGTAGTAATTTAATTTCCTTCCTTTTTCAAATCCTTTCCAATCTCCAAATTCTCAGCCTTAATATTCCATTTTACAAGTATCCACACTTTGTGTCCAATAGGCTGATATTAGGATGCCATGCACAAATAATTTGAAACATTTATAACATTAATTAGAATAGTATTCAAAGAAAAAGTTGACATTGATTTCATCAACATCATAAAAACATTTTTTATCAAGATATAACATAATTGAAATGGACATCACTGCATAGATTCACACATATAGTTACAAAGCAAAATACTACAAATGGAAAATAAGATTTTGTATGTATAATCTTGCACTACGTTAGGTCAATGCAACTTGACTCAATTCAAATATAACATCAAGATATAATGAACTTTGAATTTAAATGGAATGGAACTTATAATTTTGAAGGTAAAGGAAATTTGTAATCAATCGCCATAAATTCTGCAAATAATCCCATCTCGATATAGACGATAATCATTTAAATTGTCACAAATAATTTGCAAAGGCTTTAGTGAAGCATTTTGATTTTATAGAAACCAACATCTTGTTAAGACCACTGATTATTGTGCTTGGATTTCTAGGCTAGGTTTTTTCCATGGGGTGACTTAGTGGTATCACATTTTCTATCTAGGTTTTAATTAGCAAGTAATGAGACCATATGAATAACAACAAGTCATTTAGAAATGAAAATTGTTGATACTTTAGACATTGCATGTGTTTTTAAGTTTCAAGCATTTATCAGATGCATTCAATCTAACATGCTCTTTTTTAAAGGCCTTAAAACATGAATAGATTCACCAGCACCACTTTTCCTATTGTCAAGAAACTTCAAGAGGAGGTGAATCTTGAACAAAAGAAACTTGTTCCTACAAGAATGGTGATCACATTGAAAAGACATGCCATTGTGTAAGTAAATATTATTACGAGGCTTCACCAAGCATAATGAACACAAAAAAAATGGAAGATAATTGAAAGTCAATCTTCAAAAAAATTATGATTTGAAATTTCAAAAATTTCATTCCACTACTTTCATGTGTTCTAATTTTTCAACATGTTAATCTAACTAAGGATAATTTCCATTTTAGACAAAATAGATAATAAACATATCATATTAACAAAAATTATGGTCAATTTTGATCAACATTATAAGAAAACATGGTTTTTCAAAAGGTCCAACTTGACTAAAATGTCACATTGACCAAGTGGGATGGTCATTTTGACTAAAGACATAGGGCTTGAAAGACACGAGTTATTTTTTAGTAAGACATTTGATTAAAGTGACGTTTTTAACCATGTGACAAACCAAACATCTAGTCAAAAAGGCCAAAGGCTCATTAAGATGACCAAGGTTTAGTTAAATGGATTATATTCAATGGCCATTATGATTTACAATTAATCAAACTAGTCATTCTAATTTGTCATTTAATCAAATCAACCATAGTAATTTAGTTACTTAATCTACAAGTTAATTTTGTTTAAGGTACATACCAAACTTAAATTCATTGTTAGTAAGCTTTAAGTAAGCATATTACATTTAGTATGTACTTATAAAGTTTAATAGGCTACTTGTACATGCTACCTTTAAGCACATGCAAGTACTTAAATTTAATACATTAATTAGCTAATATTTAATCATTGATATTTAATATTCAATAATAATTATTAATATTATGTATAATTAATTAGTCAGCAAATAAATGTTAATAAGAATCAATAATTAATTTATCCATCGATTTGTTGATTGATTAATTATTATTATTATTTTATCAATTTTATTTAAATTTTTGGCTAATTTTTAATGGAAATTTACAATAATTAATATATTTAATATATAATTGTTAATAATTACTGATAAATGATTATATTAAATGATTGTTTTAGTTAATAGTAGTTTGTTATATATTAATTGATAATCATTATTTCATAGTGAATATTCAATAATTATTTATTTATATTGAATAATATTTGTTTAATACTTAATATTTTGTAATAAATAATAAATTACTAATCATTTTATTTATTTATATTTATAATTAATTAGTCAACCATTGCTAATCATTTTTATTAATTTTTAAAAATTGAATTAATAACATGTAATAACCTACTAAGTGTAGGTACCTACATGTTATTTAGGTAGATGCTTGGTACATATTATAACTTCTTATTTAGATAAATAATATAAAAATATTGAAGTTCATTGATGAATGTTACAATATGTACATCAAAATAAAAAAATTCAATCAATTTTATTATAATATGATGACAAAAGTTTTCAACTTTTGAAGTGTTAATTCAATGGTAAAGACTTGACTTCTCAAAGTGGAGGTGAGGAATTCAAGTCCTCACACATACAACATTGGCTACCTAAGCTACCTTGGCTTTACATGGCTTAGATAGTTAGCCTAAGCGGCATAGGCAAGTAGGTCTAAGGTTGGCCACCTAGCCTAAGGGGCCTAGGCTAAATAGAGTAGGTAGGTAAATTATTTTATTTTATTTTCATATTAATTATTAGGCAATGTAGGTAGCTAAATTTATTAATTTTAATTCACAAATAAATATGATTATAATTATATATAATATAATTATCATATAAAATTTTAATCATATACATCTATTATCAAAATATTGTTGATTAGTTAAAAAGACAGTAAAAAAACCAACCAAAAAGACCTAGTCAAAATGGTTGGTTCCAAAACAACTTGTCCAAAATGGCAATTTGTTCAAGTTGAAAATGGTGACATTTGGGGTAATTTTTGGTCAATTTTTCCATTCAAAAAACCATGTTTTCTTATAGTGCAACTATGTAAAATTCACCTCCAACTACAACCAACATTCGATGGTGTTTTGGGAAATAGTAATGCTTTTTTGTGCTAACTAATGAATGTTTGTGTCCGAGGTTGGTGTCACCCAAATCTATATAACAAAAGAGGGAATATACGAACAAAAATTGGATTTTTAGCAAGTGGTAATATGATCCATTCATATTACCAAATCACTCTTTTGCACTTACTACACACCCCATCTAGGAACTCAAAAACATCCATCTATTTAATGTAGGTAGCAAGTAGGTTAAGCTTTGCATTGTGAAAGTTCATTGTAATCTAGCTCTCCCTTACACATCCATTTTAACATGCCTATTTCTCTCCATATGGGTTTAAGTTATTGTGCCATTATGTTTGATAGTTCCTTAAAGTAGAAGGAAAAGGTTAAATACCTTCACATGGAAAAGGGCCATCACATGATCCTATGGTGTCGGGCAAGTCTATACTTGTTACCTTGATTTGCTTTTGGACATTCTAGCGTTGTGGCACTTGCATGATCAAATGTGTTTTTCCTTAAGCATTGGAGAGAATTCAAAATCATCAAGGCATATAGATTTGCCAATGCCAACTTCTTTGCAAGTCCATTTCATCATGTCTTGTACATGTACAATAAGTTGTGATAGCCACGTTTTTCCTACTGATCAATTGTTTTTTTCTCTTTATGCCACCATTGGCACTTATATTCAAATATTGGCAAAGTTAATACTTAGAATGAAACTTGCATATGATAGTTTCCAATAAGTTCAACATTGATCCATAGAAGAAATCAAGACATAATGTTATGAATTTTCAACTATGAAATTTGCAATTTGAACCACATGTTTAGTGACTATTTAGGTTGTCACATGTTTGTTTGTTAAATTGAAATTCTTGTTGACCCAATGGAAGCATTGACTTTTGCAAATTTGGTTAGGCATGATATTGTAGACCTTCACGTGATATGGGAAAAAGGTGACATGGGATGAATGACAAAACCCTTTTCTAGGCATGTAGAATTTTATGAAGAACTCACTTAATTTTATGAAGATAAACCTATAGCTCTAATGCAAATACCCTTATATTAAAATACATTATCTACCTTTGCCTAAGAACGTGGAGTGGCACAAGGTAGTATGTCCACAATTATGATTAAATTTTAAAGAAGCTAGTCTCAAAATATTTAGAATTGGGTATATACATGACATTGGTCACAAATAGTTTTGTATACATGCAATAAGTTCCATCCCATAAGGATATGCTTATGCATTTATTCTCTCTTAACCTATTTCTGCAAGTACCAAAGCTAGTGAGTTCCAAGATTAGTTCCTTGATAAATTGGTCAAGTAACATGCATGTTCTCAAGAGCGCACAATTACAGTGGAACCACTAATTTGGACTTGCAACTAGGCATAAGGATAATATTTAAAAGTTTTTCTTGGAGGGACACCCAACATGCTTGGGACACATCATTTCCAAGCGCCATTTCCTTCCGCCTACATCATCAACAATAAACATTTTAGTCCCAAGGTGACCACTTATATTCTAAGAATGCCCTCCCTTGAGGGTTTTACCATGCTTAAAGCACATCTATTGAACATAAAAAAGAACTTTCATGTTTATATGGTTCTTGTTGACTACATTGTGGAAATGATAGTAGTGATTCCCATTATCATAAGGTTTGCTCGAAGTAAGCACTAAGATATTTAATTGTGTTTCATAACTTATTAGAATATTTCATTTGGAAGGCCATGTAGATAGCATGGTTGACTAAAACTAATCACGCATTGTAGTTGAAATGTTAGGCAAATATAATTTTTGACTTAGTCATACTTTCCATTTATGTGGCACATTGCATGACTAAACATAGTCATGCATGAACTAATCATGGCACATAATATGACTAAATGTAATCATGCATGCTACTTGCATTTAATTAAATTCCAAAAACATTTTAAATAAATGTGTCATGTTCAATCAAACTTGAATCTACAATCTAGATCCTCCATTTTTTCCTCACCATATAATATTTCCAAAAATTGAAATTGACATGTACTTCAACAAATGAAACTTGAAATTAAACCACGTCCATCTATCACTCACTTGGACATTTGGTTCAATATTTCACACTTGGCTCTTCATCTCACACATTGTTCTTCCTCTCACACTTCCTTTTCACATTTAAGTTTTTTCTTCTCACATAGTTTCGTTTCTCCCTTTCTTCTCTCACTTCACCCGACACACTTTATCTTGACTACACTTACATTGTTGTGGAGCTAAAGTAGTGGCAAGTGAAGCAACATCATTGATTCCCACAACCCAAGGATGATTAATAACAAAATGCACTCTTCAACATGACATGGTGGCAAAGCCTTGATGTAACCAACATATTTGTAAGTTTGCCAAACATGTTTTCAAGGAATCATTTGATTCTACCAAGGAATGCAAGGGGTTAGAGTCAAACAAATCCCACAAGGCTGACAAAGATTTCAACGAAGGTGATGTCAAAAACGAGGTAGAATTGAGTTCTATTGATAGGTCCAAGAAGAAGGCCAAATTGTTTAAATAGGTATGGGTCATTTTGAAACTCTAGGATTTTTGAAATTTTCATGTTGGACGGTTTTTGTTCAAGGTTGTGGGCAATGGATTAGATCTCTTACAATACTAATTTTTGGGGATAGAGTCTTATTGATGATTTGGTTATGGAACTCATTAACATGTATAAGCAGTCTTGAGAATTGAAGGAATGCAATGTGTTTGTTTTTGGAAATTCAAACCAACAAAATAATATAAAGTTTCCCAACACATTTGATGAAGAAACCTATTTGCTACAAAAGTCTAAAACCTATAATAATTTTAACACAATTATTGAAGCTACCAAATTGGAGTGTTTGAAATGGGCATATAGTTTTTCCTAAGACCTTTTATTACAAAGGTGTTTCCTTACATATTTGTGAACGATAGTGGGAAGGGTGATTGATTGACTTGAATGGATTAGTTCGACATACAATAACATCAATGATGTCTATGGACATAGTTATATTTGATTTGCATACAAGCTTTTTTTGGAAAGTCTAAAGCTATAGTGATGACAAAAATCCTATATTGTCATTATGTTGTTGTAGGTTAGAAAGTCGAAGCAACAACAAGTGAAATGGTGGGTCATGTGCAAATTGTGTATGCCAACAATTGTGTCAATTTAACTAATACATCCCACATCTCCGGCCAAATCATACCATATGAAAGTTCTGGTGACACTAAGAAGATGATCAATCAACCCAAGAATGTACAACATTGTTTTAATATTGTTTCAAAATTTGCACACACCATGGATAATGATATTGAATTGGTAACCTTAATGCAACCCCTAATTGGCAATCCAAGTTTGGTAGCTACCAAAGGTTTGGCCTAGCCTTTTGATTATGTTATTTTTCACGTTTATAGGAGATTTTATAAATTTCAAGTGATTACATTTAGTTCGTTGATTTAAGCCTAGTGTAGGTTAATGAAAATATGACTAATTATTTCAAATGTTTATAGCAAGTCAATTTGAAACCACTTAGATTCCTTCAATTGATCTTCTTATGAACAATGTGCCGCCCCCCCAAACCCAACAACTAATTATAGCATGGGGGATAGGCTAGAAGTATTGTCAAGGATGGCAATGGAGTCCTTGGGGGCTAGTACCTTCTAGTACTTATATGCCCACATGTCCAACACCAACAAAGGCATAACCTCTTGGTGCATTTGTGTCAACAACTCCAACAACATTAGGGCCACCACCTCCTGGTAATTACTTACCCACAACTTTAGCAATAACACCAACATTTGAGGTACCACCCAACAATTGCCTCCTAGATGGCCCACATCCCTTTAGGGTGGAATACTATCTATTGCCACCCCACAAATGTTGCCTAGATGGGTTGGTATTCTAAACTCATGACCAACACTAATTGTTATTCCACAATATCCTATGCAATGGCTTGGTGTATCATCCATGCAAACAACAACTGCAACTATACAATAGCAAAATGGAGTATGTCTTACAAATATGCCAAATGGACATACTAGTGTGGTGGAGCAAATGCCTTCAACATGGCCTATGTTGGGGGCAATAGGACCATCATATGTGAACATTCCAAACTTTGATGAAAATTCACCTTTAATAAGCATTCAAGTCACCCCTCAAGGTCTTAATGTTGTACGCAAAAGTGCATCCCAGTTGGTGTTGCCTTAATTGGTGCCCACTTTGTCCAACCACATAATGGGGTTTTATCATCCTAGCCACACAATGGGGTTTTATCATCAGGGGGACATAGTGGGCCATTAGAATAAAGAGCTAGGCATCACGCAATGGATTTGGTGATGAAAAGGTTGGGGATTGAACTAACTTTCGAGGGTCAATAGGTGGTTCTTGTTGTGCATTGCAATGTAGATGGGAGACCTTATGGTGCTAGTAGGAGCTAGCATGTGGTTATCAGCCCTTTGAGGCTATGCCTTAAAGCTTAACCTTACAATTGATCACATACGTCAACAACCAGTGAAAGAGACGAAGGCCATCAAAGTAGCATTAGAAGCACAATTTGATTATTTTGGATCACCCTTTGGCCTGCAAGTATGTCAAAGACCAAGTTACTGTAATGACTAAAGGTAGGCAAGGGCATTTGCATAATTTAGTAAAACTTTTTTGATTTTGTTTTTTTGTTTTTTGATGAAACTTGCATCATCATTTTTGCTTTAATCATTCTTTTTATTTATTTATTTATTTTTAAAAGTTCATTTTTCATGAGGTTGTTGATCTAACCCTACAATGGGTAGTTTGCTTTCTTTTTAACTTGTCCATTGGGTCCTCCTTTTTCATTGGATTTTGTTTTGTTACAAATCACATTAAGGTTTTAACCATACCCTTTCACTTTCCTTCTTTTATTTCTTCCTTTTCAAAGGATGTTTTGGACAAGGATAAGCATCACACAAAAGTGTTCCCAAAATTAAAGGACATTTAGGTGGTTTTTTTGGATTTTCTTTTTAGTGTTTTGGTTAATGGCCATATTATTTCTTACATTTGCCCTCCCCACCCATCTTTTGAATTGGATGAATTTCTAATGTTTGTGACTTTTGAAGTTTCCATTAAGTGGAACTAAAGCCCTTTTACATACTTCATGAAGTTTCCTAAGTATACATTGCCACTCGTCTTTCATTAGGAGACATTTTTTCAATGAACACAAAATCTTCACTTGGATGTATAGGTGAAGAGATTAAGTGCACACTGGAAATATGGAAAAATATTTCATAGATTTGGAACTCCTCACTTCCCTTATGGAGCTCATGCATTTGAATCTCCCAACCCTAAACCCAAAATGGCATTAAAAACAACATAGATTTGGAACTTTTCACTTCCCTTGTGGAGTTCATGCATTGAATTTCCCAACCCTAAACCCAAAATGGCATAAACAACAACATAGATTTGGATTAATTCCTCATTTCCCTTGTGGAGCTCATGCATTGAATCTCCCAACCCTAAACCCAAAATGGCATAAAAAACAACATAGATTTGGAACTCCTCATTTCCCTTGTGGAGTTCATGCATTGAATCTCCCAACCTTAAACCCAAAATTGCATAAAAAAAATATAGATTTGGAACTCCTCATTTCCCTTGTGAGGTTCATACATTGAATCTCCCAACCCTAAGCCCAAAATGGCATAAAACAACAACATAGATTTGGAACTCCTCATTTCCCTTGTGTGAGGTTCCTGCATTGAATCTCCAAACCCTAAACCCAAAATGGCATAAAACAACAACAAAACTATGCAAAAATTTTATTGGGAGCTGCTTGAAATTGACTTGTACATCTTCAAATATTCAAATGAAGGAATTGGAATTAAGGAATTCGAATTGGAATTGGAATAATAATAATAATAATAATAGGAATTGCCTTGCAAGAAAAAAAAATCAAAATATTAATTGTATCAATGCCATGTGATGACAATTAACTTTGGATCCTCTTCAAGATTCAAAATAACGAGAAACACCTTCAAAATTTCATGCCATAACATTATGGTTGACTTTTGGATATATGGTTGATTAATCCAACATTTTTTTAGTTGTTCAATCGTTTCAAAGATTTTAAAAGCATGTACAAATGTTTTTTATCTTGCAATTTTCCATGGAAAGTGTGAAACATCTTGCAACAACTATGTTACATCATATGTGTGCCATATAATGTTGATGCTTTAAGGTGTGCTTTAAACCAAATACAAAATTGAGTTATGCATTGAATATTATAAAATAAGTTCAACAACATAATGAAAAACTTCTTTCAAAAATAGAAAAGATTATTGTTAATCTATGAAAATATAAGTAGAAACATAGCATGGTTAGAAATTTTATTTATGTTGTAACTCACATCTACAAGGAATTAGTTTTGAGATATTTTTTTTGATATTTTTGTTTTATTTGCTAAAAGTTTTGGAAATTGCCAAATATGTTAAAGCAAGGATTTAAACCCCACCTTGTGCAATTGGATGCCGCAAATTGAATTTTCTTATTTTCTTTGGTTCCTTCAATGGTGGAATTATTTCTAATATATTACATTATATCCTCATGGAATGAATTACAATAAATGCCAAAAAGGAAGCATGAATTTTCTTTTGTTTTCAAAATGCATTTTTGGTATTCTCAGTCATCAATTTGTTGAGTTGTTTTGTTACATGCTAAATTTCATTAATTGTGGCACAATGAATGCCATGGGCACATAAAACATTGCATAATATAAAGTTCGTGACCATTCCTTAAGAGAATGTAATGACTACCTTTCGACCTACTTCAAGTCTAGTTTTGAGGGGAAAAAATAGAAGAGTTTTTGGGTGATGTAGTTTTTATAGTATTAGAGGTCTTATTGTAGGTAGTAGTATTGCAAAAAAGAAGTGAAACTCTTCTAGGATTTTGAAACCTTGCTATATAAGGTAACCAAACCTTAAATAAACATTGCCTTTTTTCGAGCATCTACCATTGTGCATAAATTTGGTGCTCATTTGGAGCCTTAAATGGGCTAATATTAAATCTAACCAAATTGTATACCCATTGCATGTGCCCATTTATCAATCTGATCGTGTTCATTAAGGGTTTGATCATGGCCACATTAAAGTTTCTTGTTGGCATTTCAAGGAATGGAGTGGCATTAGTTTAATGCTTGCTTTAAGGTATGGTAATCCCTCAATTTTGAAGTCCAATGCATAGGAGGCAAGAGCCTCACAAGTTCAACTATCACAACAACACATCTTGGGTTTTACAACCGGTTAATAAAACAACTATTGTTTTTTTTTACTACAATTATAACTACAAGTTCATGTTAATGACTACGTAGTTGTACATGACATTGTGGTGCCATGTGGCATTATGGTTTTGCGACTATAATCAATATCACAACTTGATGTTTTTTACACAAATATCAAAAAGTTTTAAATGTATTTTTAATCATCCAAAATCAAGTAATAACAAAATTCCATTAATTCTTGCAACTTTTGGTGAATAATAACAACTTATGGTTGTGTGATGCTGACATGGCATGCCACATGGCAATGAGGTTGACTAATAGTTGCAACACCTCATGACTTGTGAAATTAATTTCACATCATGATTCATGTCATTAATTTGATGAATTAATATCATTTATTGGTTTTTGAAGTCATGAATTCACATGCATGTGTATGTGTACTAAACAATTTTTTGTGAACTCATAATCATGATTACAATATTAATAATCATTTTGAAAAAGGTGACACATAACTCCTTTGACTTTTTAACTACTTAACACACTAGCTTAGGTTAATATACCTATTAAATTAACCTATGTATGTAGGCTACTTAATAAAAACCCACTTTGTAATATAGGCTACCTTGTAAGTTACTTAATTAAACATAAAAAGTTTACTACATTTAATATGTTTAAATATACTTACAATAAGTTACCCTAGGTAGGCTTGCCTAGGTTCCTAACTTTAGGTTTTTTGCTAAATCAACTTAAGTAGCCTCATTACAAGATATTTTATTAAGTTTGTAACCATGTCAAGTTTATGCAATTGATGCGACTATGATGTGATTAGATGCAACATAATTATCTTAAGTTTTTTTAGCCTAATAATGTCTAGGTTAACCTAGGTTAGGTTAGTAAGTAGTATATGTTGACAAACTAGTTCATTTAAAATCAACCTAGCGAGGTCTAGGTCTAGGTTAGGTTGGTAGGTAGTAGGTAGGGGTGCAATTACAATAACATGTACCATAGCAAGTGTAACGCTTGCTTGATTTTTTCATGTTTTAGAATCATAATTTAATTTGATTTTGAAATTATAAGATACATAGTTGTATTTTTAATATATCATGGGAACATGTGAATTAATTTGAAATTAATCCAATGAATAAAAAATAATTAAAATCATTCATAAACATTGTAACACTTGCTTTTAATAAATAAAAGGATATGTAAAAGGATTTCAAATTTTTTTTAAATGACATTTTTTGCTAAATTTTTAACATGAACCTTAATAAAATATTATGAAGATTTTTATTTTAAGAATTTAAATTTTTTTCAAAGATTTTTCAAGAATATTCCAAAAATGTTCTCAAAATATTTTCCCAAAAGCAATCACAAAAATAGTTTAAAAATAGGTAGGTGTGGTTCATGTTATCACGTTTGCATTCATAGGTTGACATAGGTCAACCTAAGATGGCCAAGGTTAATTCAAGGCTAAAAATTTTGAGCTTTATAATTTTGTGTTGAATATAATTAGTATTAAAAAATGTGGTGGTGCAATGGATAAGGACTTGAAACCCAAAGTGAAGGTGAGGGGTTCAAGTCCCCATTTTTACAACCTATATATGATACCTAGGCCATTTGGTTTAGGTTAGATAGCCTAGTATAGGCTTCTTAGGTTAAGAATTTGATGTTTGTTTTTAATTTAGGCCACCTAGCCTAGGTTACCCAACATAGGTAATTAGTTTAACTATGTTATGTTAAGTTGACCTTCGACTAGGTGAATTAGTTGGCTAAGTTGCCTAGCCTAGCTAAGTTAGGTTAAGTTGATTTTTGGTCATGTTCAATGACTCATAATGTGTTTATAGATTTTTAACACATGTCATCCATTCATCAATGCGTCTTTTGTAACATTTAATTGAATAAAATGACTAAGTTTAGATGACTTGCATTTTACACTTCATACCAAGGTTAATGATGACATTATTATAAAAAAAAATTTAAATTTTAGTCATTCAAATGATTAGGCTTTGCAATTGAACATCCCTTGCGTCTAAATGGGTGAAACGACACATGTTTAACGACTCATTAATCATTAGTCGCATATATCATTTCTGATTAGTATGTAGTTGTAAAGGTTAGTCACAAAACCCAAAATGTGTTGTTGTGTATTTTAACCAAAAATACATGTTGGATTTCTATTGGGTCTAAATGGATATAGTGGGATATTGTTACCAAGTTGTAGATGATATGATAGTTGAAATTTGATGTGACTTTGATGCATGATATGTCTTATTATAATTGGTCTAATATGCATACTATTGATTTCATGTCCATTTGATTTTGTGAATTGTGCCTTTGTGAGAGCTATATGGTTTATTCTAAGTTTAGGAACTTCAAGCTTGCTTTAAGTTCATGCTTGTACACATGTTATTGTTCTTTCAACTAACATTTTATTGTCGCAGCCCTACTTTGAGAAAGTGTGAGGGTGAAACTCACACTCCCAAAAGTGGGACTTGGGAGTCCTTCGGGACTCCCAAAACTTCAGAGTTCGATTTTAAGGGTCAAAACACCTCGCATTGGGGTGGTCCTTATATCAGTGGAAAGATAGTGAAGTGTAGATGTCGAAAATGGGCTTGCATGGGCCATTTGGACATCTGCAGCACAAGTTATGGCTAAAAGAAAGGCCGGGAGTCAAACTGGCATTTTGACTCCCGACCACTAAAAGTCAAGAATCGACCCGACCCCGATGTGTGCAGGTGGAGTGCGATACACTGTTGGAAAGCTCTCAAGGAAGGCTACAAGTTCATCCTAATTAGAGGTTTGAGCAAAGAGTTATGACCTTGCAAAGTCCCGGGAGTCCAAACCGAGATAGTTTCGGGACTCCTCCTTGGGAGTCGTGGGACAAAAAGCCATTCGGATGTGGGTGCCATGGAGAGGCATAGAATATACTATATGGGGGAAGGTGGTGGCTTCCCCCGAATCTGGGCCATGGTGAATCACATGAGTCCAAAGTTGCATGTGGCTTGTTTTAGCACCAAAGGTGCTCCAAAAAGTGGACTAACCAACTTGTTGGTTAGTTAGATGCAAGTTCGAATAAATAAGTAAATTTTGTCACTCTTCCTAGTCCCATCTTGGAGCCTCAGCACGCCCCTCTACCCCTTCTAGTGCTGAACGCTAGGAGCGTGCTGAGAGTTCTTCACAATTCCACTATTGAGTAACTTAGACCCAAGTTGGGTCTAACTAAGAACTTGAGAGCACGTCATTTATACTTTACATTTGTTTTGTAATACAAAATGAATGAAGCAATCACCTTCATTGATCATGTTGGATTCAAAGATTATGCACATGGGAAATTTTTCAAATTTGGGGGTGGTGAGGTAGTTCACCATGGGAAGCCCATGGTAGTAGACACCTTATCTATTTTTGTTAGCTCATGCTTGTTAATCAAATCTTCGTTGCCATTTCCAAAGATAAAACATGATCCTCCATTCATTAGAGTTCAAAATGCAGTTGGGTACATAATTTTGTGGCCTTGGAAGTTAACAACCACATATATGGGGTAGGCCATGAATATGTAACCCTTTCCATATGTTGGAAATTTTTTGTATGGCCTTTCCATTTGCAATGAAAATTTAGATTTGGGATGCCAATTATCTTTACTTGAATAATTGATGTAAGAAATGTGCTGGGAATTTTGGAAGTTTACCAAGTAATTAAGTAGATACCTTTTACACCATTTTCAAAATGTTGGTATATTTGCCACAATATGTTTTTAGAACAAAACATTTTGTTTGAATGATGGTTGCATGATTGCAAAATTTAGTACCCAAAACAAAAACAAAGTTACCTATTACTTATCACTAAATCCAAGTGAGAATTAATATTAAAGAAAGCACTTGACACATGCAACATAAAGTAGCGATCCAAATGAGTAAAATATAACACCACATAGCAACTAGATCGTTCATGGCACTAATTAAGACTAAAGTTAGTCACATCCTAGTAGACCTTAACACCATGCTAGTATGTACCATGCCACATCATTTATGCCATGACTAAAATTAATCATTCAAGAATATGAATTAATGCCATGTTGGCATTATCAAATACATGTGGCACAATCATTGTATGATATGACTATATTTGATAGTAATTTTTATTATAAAGATACTACTATTTTTGGGGAGGGGGGAAACGGACAAAAAATACTGCTTATAATAATTTAAAAGTAGTAAAAACTACAACTTAGTCATTGTAGTCACCAAAGGGGGTGTGAAAAAAACATGGTTTTGTTGTAATGACAATGAAAAATCATTATATTTACATTCTTGATCCAAAAATTGCCAAGGATGTACAACTTGGCTTGTTGTAACATCCTAACCCCTTGCACCAACACAATTGTCCTAATTGGAGGTGCAACATGTGAAGCTTGGGGTGAAATAGATGGGTGTGATTGAGCAAAGTGTTTTTTTTTTGCCAATGCCAAACTAAAAATCCATGTGAGACAGTTAAAGTCCACAAACTATCCCAAAATCCGTTTATAGGCTTATTTGGAAAAAGTAGGCATGGATGTGGTGTTAATGCAAAAACACATGGCTCATTTTCTTTCATTTGCATTGGACTTTTCCATACTAAATGAATGAAAATGTAAAACCATTTGTAGATTTCCATCTCAAAATGTATGATAATTTAAAAAACTTAAAAATGTTAATGGGGTTATTTATAAAAATCCAACCCTATTTACCATTGCCAAAGGTGGTTAGTCTACATGGAAAATTACCCATGAATGTTGTCATGGATCCAATATGGCATCCACTAAACATGTGGATGACCTAAGGATGAATTAATTTGCTTATTAGATCACCTCTAGTGGTGATAAGTGAAATTATAACCATTAGAAGTAATGGACATGTGAATCAAACGTTGTAACATCCACCTACACATGTTTGCTAATCCAAGCCCAAATATGTTGCCATCTTGTTAACATATTTGGTTGAAAAAATTTCGTTGGTGGAACATTCTCCAATAAATATGCACGAGGATGCATTTATGTAATTTGAAAATATTGCAAAATACTAAACAACTCCTAAAAAAATCCTAATTTGGGGTTTGAAAGGCCTTGACCTATGCCAACCTATGGAAAACCTTGACATAACCATTTTGAAATGAATAGATCAACTAACCCAATCTAGTTTAGATCTTATGCTTCAACAATGTGATATTGTTTGGTAGGGAACATTAATACCCATGTATTGTTAATGGGTAGATGTAAGCTACAGTAGTTCATTTTTTGCATCCTTATAGACTTTTTGCACAATGTATTAAATTCAAATGTCACAAATGCATTGTAAAATCATCCATTTGACAAAAATATTTATGGATTAAGATTGCCAACTTGAATAAAAATATTTATTGAGAGGTGAAATTCAATAAACATACACCAATCATATAGTAATGGACTTTTAAAATGGACATATGGATTATAATCTAGGTTCGCAATAACATTCAAATGCATTTTTTGTTATGATTTCATTTCAATATTTTTTATAAAGATTCAATATATGATACATGATGGAAAAAAAAAAATGGATTGAAAAAAATTTCAACAAATAATTATGGACTTTTGAATGACCAGATTTGAACCTTATTTTCAAAAGTCCCAATTTTAGTCATTTTTGGTTGGATTGATATTTTTTCCCCTTAACATGTATAATAAAAAAAATTCTAAATGAGTAGCCTTTCATGTGGCCTTATTAATTGATTAATCACCACATAAGGCCTACTCAACGTTGGTTTTTAATGTTTTTTTTCCATTTTAGTGTTAATTTTTCCATTTATATGAATTTTTGGGACTGGGATTCTTGCCACTTTTGGGCCACTATAGCTTGCATCTACCTTAATGTTGGCAACAAGTTGGAATATCATTATTATGACATGATAACATGTCACATGGTGGCTTGCTTACTTGTGGATCCCTTTTCACGTGATGTTACAATCATGTACCAAAATGCCATCTAATGTAACACCATAGTTAGAAAAGGAACCAATGCTTCCAAAAAATTCCATTAAGCATATCCCATCCTCAAAAACATTTCATCAAATAATTATGATGTTTAATTTGGGTTTAATCGTAATGGCCTTGGAAAAACTTTATTTCTTGAATCCCATTAACTACCATATTCTTTGGATGGGAGTATTGGGAATTGTTGAAACTTACTAACAATACCTTGTGGAACCATAGTTCTAACTATTATAAAAAAGAACAACACAAAATAATAATAACAAATAAGAATTAATTATAATGAAGTAATGATTTTACTGCATGCCAAGGTGTAATAAACCAGTAGAACATAACATAAGAGAATCAAACCTCCATACGTGGCAAAAATTGCTTTACTTCACTCACACAACATTAAAAACATTGCACACACACATTTACACCATCAAAAACACACTTTGTCTTTCTTTCTCCTTCTCTCGAGCCATTGCCTTCTTCCCAACTTAAAGAGTTGGCCACTCCTTAAATTAATGGTAGTTGCCATTGCCCAAATCCTATTTCTCCTCTCATCCCTTTATCTCTCCACCACTACTACATTGTCCTTACATTACCTATGTAGTAGGCCAATAAACCTTTAATTGCCCATTGTCTTAATTACCACAATAAATTTATGGTTGTTCACAATAACACTACTTTGTAGTCATTCTACAACCTTAGCAAGCCCATTACTAACATCCACAAGTAATAGTGGGTTTGGTGACAATAGAGTGTGCCAAGCCTAATGATCCTAATGACTAGTTGATGTTTACAATGCCCCATGGTGGTATAGGATCCAACGTTGACTTCTAGAATAACAACACCCTACCTACCATTGACATCACAAATTCATCATTAGGGGGTTCATTTTATTTATGGATGTTACTTCCCATCAATTCAAAACCACGGGGAAGGCCTCAAATCCAACCAACATAGTTGATTTGCTTGATTTTCCTAAATGCCCCTAACAAACCTCATTACTAGGAAAGCCTTGCAATTATCTCCTATCTACCATTTTGGTCAATAATATGCAATTTCCTTCCAAAAATATATTGTAACCCTTAAAGGGTTATATAAATTATTCCTCCAAACAATATGTCATAGGACATAGCATGCATAACCATTGTTTGAGCTCCCATTATGGTATAGTTTATTGGTTTGTCTGGGTTAATCACAACCTCATGTTTGGTTAATCTTCAAATTTTATGTGACTTGTTTGTTGATGTCAAACTTTGGTATGGGCATGGTTCCAAATCAGCATTAGTCAATTTAAGACCTTCCACTATTGTTTTGCCCAACATCAAAGGTTAGGCACTTAACTCCAAGAAAATCCTTTAAGGTTGATACCATTGTGCCAACACCCCCTTCAATTGGGAAACCCTTTCCTCATTACGTACCACAACCACAATAGGGACAACACCTACATTATCAATGGTTGGACACATCAGAAGTTCCTAAAGCTTAGTAATAACTACATGCCAATATGGATGGAGTTTTTAACATATTCATCTTGTTGGCTTTGGAAGTACTATGGGGAACTATGGTTAAAATTGGATCTTTGTCCAACATAGCCACCACCCCTAGTGTTCCCCCACCTTCATATAATGTCATAACTAAATGGAACATTATTGTCAATTGAATATTGAGAATGGCTAATGTTTCAACAAAAAACAATCGTGCCCATACACTATCATCGCCACCCCTAGAAAACTATTTGGTATTTTCATTTTCAAAGTGGAACCAAATGTTTTTTTTCATGTCACTGGTGTCACGAATGCCAATGCCATGGAATTCATTCATTTGAATGTTCATCCACAATTTGTAATAAACATGTACCTAATTTTTAGTTTAGTTTCAATTCACTCTTAGTTAACTTCTAGTTAAGTTTTAATTCACTTTTAATTCATTTTTAGTTGACTTTTAATTAAGTCCTAGTTCAGTTTTAGTTAAATTTTAATTTACCTTTAGTTCACTTTTAATTAATTATTAGCTCACTTTTAGTTAACTTTTAGTTCCCTTTCAATTCACTTCCGGTTAATTCTTCATTCATGTTTAATTAAGTTTTAGTTAACTATCAGTTCATTCATAGTTCACACATGGGTGAACATGGGCCACGTGTAGGTTATAAGTTTTTTGAAAAACTTCATTGAGCTAAGTGCCCAATAAGTATAAATAGAAGTAGAATTCCCCATTACCTTTAGTTTATTCAACACCAATTTTGGGTATGTTTTCTTGTCATATAACCTTGTCATGTTCTTATTTCATTCTTACAATAAAATCTCATTAAATTTCTATTTTAGACTTGTCATGTTCTTATTCTTGTTTTTCTTGTTTCATGATTTGGATTTGGAATTAGGCCTACCCTTAGTCTTGTCTTGGTTTTGAAAATTTTATAGATTTAGTTGTTTTTGTGCCCGTGACAACTGGTGGATCAATATCAAAAGTTGCGGGGTTAGAAATTATATTTGTTAACACAAATGATTATGGTAGGTAAACATGGCATTGAGCCTCCCCACATTGAGGATTTAACATTTTGTTAGTACCCCATGGTAATAATGTTCAAGCATTTGTTCTTATCACTATTATAATTAGCAAAAATATTTTGACTAAATTTGAAACCTTCACATGGTTTCCATAAACTACTTAAAACATATGGTCATTTGAAACAATTTACATCATTTCATATGGGGTCAATGGGCTTGAAAATCTAGCTACACAAAAATATCTTGGATTAGCATTCAAGTTAAAAGACAATACGTTTTTTGGGTGAAAACACATTACGATGACTCCCTTTGGGGTGTCACATTGTATTACTTTCCAAGGATGTGCATGTTTGAGTGTATCCCACTTCAAACTTTCAAAAGATTTTCACAATATTTTTGTATATGTTAGAATATAGCTTGGGTAAGAAATTAGAAAATAAATTATTTCATTTCACTTTATAAAGTAGGAAATTGGAGTATATTTGTGGAAATGAATGCGATGTTCATGTGTATTCCAAAACACAAATATATCCCAAAAAAAATTTAAATGATTTTTTAGTCTTTATGAAAGTTGAAGGTATATTGAACCATGCCATTTCACATAATATGAACCATGTTTGGATACCATGTGATTAATTTAAAATTTTTAATTTCAAAAAAAGAATTTTTTTTAGCAAAGATGTAATAAATGTGTGGTAAATTGAAAATTTGACAAAAAATCACGTCCATGTAGAAGATGACAAGCATAGTTATATGGGCCATTTTTAAAAATTCATTAAAATTGAATATTTTAATGACTAATGAAACTTTAAAGTTAGTGTAATCAAAATGAAACAGTGGCCTTATTATACCAATGTATATTATAAATATATTCATGGATCTTTCAATATAAATAATGAAATTTATTATTATTATTAAAAAAAACTACATAACATTCATTTTGTAAAAAAATTCTTGTAGGGGCCAAAAACCAAAGTTGATACCCAAAATTAAATGTACCATGCTTTTAGAACAATTATATTATATGTACTATAATACTAAACCCAGAAGTGTCCCAAAGGGGGTCGTCGTAGTGTGTTTTCACCCTTTTGGCTCTTTAGTTTTTCCCCAAAACAAACATGCATTGGATTTCACATATGTCATTATTTTTGTTTTGAAATCCTCTAAGTATATGAATTTCAACTCCATGGTGTTTGATTGGCTTTGAGTTGGCTTGGTGGCTTACCTTTTATTGGTCATGCTAATCCTTTTTTAGCATTTTCCAGAGCCTTAATCTTTCCCCGCATTGGTTGTTTATGATTGACATTGTTATATTCCAAATGTAAGGTGAAACAATGATTCACATCATGCCCATAAACTTTACAATAATTGGTTAAGGTTAGGGTTAGAGGTGGTGGTTTGAGGTGGATAAGAGCAATCCTTTTTTAATGAGGCCCATCGCACCGTCACCATTTGTTTTTTCCACCTTATTCCACAAAATATGGTGTAGAAACAACACCTTGTTATTGTTTGGTCTCATTGGTCTTTTGTGGCGTGACCTTAAAAAGTTGGGTGTGTGATTGCTAAATCGGGGTGTTCAAGGGTTCTTTGCAATGCCCTTATTGAACTCAAGAATCACCACACATTCCTCCACCATGTTTAACTTGATGCATTCCAATAACTAAAACACATTCGTTAATGTGAATTGTGTGGGCTACAATAATATAATATTTCGCACTTGTTGCCTAAACTTTTTTTCCAAAATCCCATACTAAACTTGGTAGCTTGTGTTTATGTGACTCCTATTTCATAGTGTTCAACCTTTTCATCCATGTGTATGCCTCTTGCACAACCAGTACATTCATCATTCTTCAATCTAAGTTACATGAACACACCTAAACTTGTGGTAAACATCCATTGGTGGCTTTTCCAAATGTTCAAACAATCCCTTCCATGCCATAAAGAATTTGAATAGTTGTGGATTATTCATATGTTGCATATCACACCATATGTCAAATTCTTAAATAATCTAGCTCAATGGTGCCAACCATTCATGATAGGTAAAGGGAATAAAACAAATATTAAAGTCCTATAAGTTAATTGTAGAAGCCTAAAGAATGGAAATTTCTTAGAAATATTAGGTAGACATTTTGGGCTTAACAAATTGACAAATAAACAAACACAAGCTAATTTGTAGGCATCCAAATTGACAATCATAGGGGTACAAACACACACAAAGGAGTCAAGATGACCAAGGTGGTTGTGCTTTATAGGGAGTAAATATTCTTTGGGTAGGCATGTGGCATGTGATGGGTGGATCCAAAAGTCAATGAAAAATTCAAATTTTTGGATAAACTTCCCCATGTGTTTATGCATCACTACCTACTAGAATTCACTACTAGAAATTTTGTCTTTTGCAACTTGTCTTATGCGACTAAAAAATCTCACATACAACTATTTTGGAGTTCCATGCAACATGTGCAGTTGCATGCGACATTTTTTAGTTGCATAAGACAAGTTGCAAAAGACAAAATTTCTAGTAGTGATTCAGGTTAGGCTACATTACTCATTTTGCCCAATCTATAGATTTTGTTTGTTTGGATACTTTGTTCGTCTTCTTCCTTTACTTGTAAAAACTTTTGGAACAACCCGACTTTTCCAAAAAACTTTAAAGTGGCAATTTTCATCCTAGGGATCAAAGCTATCAAATTATTATCGTTGGACACTCTAATTTTTTTGCTAGCATAATATAATAGCCAAACATCATTAGAAGGTGGCATTTGAGCATGGAACAATCCATTATTATAGGGTTGTTTTTGATAAAAGGTTACATTTCATAGTTCCAAGATTGATATGGAAAGCCAACTTCTTATTGTTCATTTTCAAACCTAAGCAATTGCTTCTTGTGCATGTGCATGGGTGCAGTTTAGATAACGCCTTGGAATGGGGTAGTATTTAAACCAAATACCTAATGAGAATTAATGTTGTAATTGGCATTTGACCTTGTATTTCAAAATTTGTCAAGCTAAAAAGATTAGGTAGTTTTGAATTTGAAGTTGGTGCATAAAACTCATATATTCTAGCTTGAGTTTTGTAGGCACTTATTTGTTTTTTTGATGTGCACGTTTAGGGTTGAAAAGAAAAAAAATGCATTCCAATTAAGGAAGCTTAAGAAACCCTATTAATCAACCTATTAGACAACCCTTTTTTATATTCCAACTACGTGCTTCATCAAAGGGAAATTGACCTACCCAATAATTTACTTCATATCAAAGAACCCCCTTTCCACCACAATGCTAAAAGAATTTGAATAATAGCTTTTGTGCAGATTTGATCTATCCAAAAACATTTTTTTCACCACACTGCTAAGAAAACTTGGATATTTGACTAGTTAAATTAGACAACAAAAGTTTTAGGTAACAAATTTTTTGGGTCAATTTTTTAATTTTTAAAATGCTACCCAACTTTTTAAATTAAATGTAGGTAGGTGGGTCATCCAATAGGTTCATAGGTAGATGCTAGCTTCCCACCTAGGCCATGGTGGATAGTTGTACATTCCATAACCTAGGGTTGTACACCATCTTCACATATTCCCCTAAGCATGTACAAAGAATGAAAGTTGAACCCTTGACCTCTTCAACCACATGTATGTACTTACAAACTCCTTAACTAACTCACCACACCTTTATGTTATGATAAAATTTGTGAAACTTTGTTATTAACATGTTTCATTTCAAATATTTTTCGACATTCAAATTTTGAAATGCATTTTCTTCTTCATGTTTTACTCAAATAAAACATATGAATATTTTGTTTCAAAATCTTTTAAAGTTGATCTATTCATTCATGTGCACAATAATGTATAAAATTTTAAATGATTTTTGAAAAAAACTTTCTTGAAATTGAATTGTGTTCACAAATTCAATTTATATTTTTCAAAAGCATTAGTGCCATAATTTTGTTGTAGCTCATAAGTCCTTTGTGTTTTTCCTTAGCCTCATGTTCCAACCACGAGTTGGGTGGCACATCATCCATGGGTTATGAACATTTACTCATGCACCATCATTCACCACAAAAAATGCCCAATACCTTGATGATTGATGGATAGGAGACCACAATCATCAAGGTTGGTTAAAGATCCTAGTTCAACTTTAGTTTGAGATGAAAAATTGATGTCTTCTTTTGATCACAAATTGTTGTTGAAAGTATTGTGCCATTTGTGGATGCCATTATAATAATCTATTTATGGGCTACCATATATTCTTCAACTATTACCTACAATTATAGGAAAAAGGGAAATTTAAAAAACTTAAAATATTATAGGCTATAGCTACCAAGATTTTTTTAATAAGAACTATAAAGTTCAATATTTCAAGAAATATTAAAAGATAATCAAAACCACAATAATGTAGATGATAATTGAACTAACTTACTTCAAAGACAAACACCAACATGATGACGATGATTGCAATTTGTAGCAACTCCACTAATTTCACTATGATGGTGATTAGGAACACTTGCAATGATAGAATAAAGCTCCTTAACATTTAATACATGACTCTTGATGACCAACACAAGTATCACCGTGATGGTGAAGATGAAGTTATAGAAATACAATGAAAAAGATCGAAAAAAAAATGGTAAAGGAAAAAAATTTACATGTAATGTGATTAATGGTGGTGCAACACCTTCACATAAAAGTGTTGCATTTGAATGAAAAGCAAGATTGTGATTGTTGACCACCAATTAATGGCCGCCATTGAAATTAACACCAAATTGAAAATAAATGCATGTGATGACCCACAACAATGGAACGAACAAAAAACACCGATGGTGATTTGCCAAAAATAATGATTGCCATGAAAAATATGGTATACAAATTGTTGGTACTTTCTTTTTCAAAAAATAATTGCTACGTTTGAATTTAGTCTACGACAACAAAACATGAAAAATCACAAGTGCAATTTGACACAAAGCCATGCAAGGTGCAAAAAGATAAACTCAAAAAGTGTGTTGGACAAAACATGTTAAGGGCTATTTAACATCTTGTATAATCTCCTCCTTTGGGCTAGCTATATAGGTTACAATAGTAGAACTTTGGGCAAAATATTACATATATTAAAGGATGTCAGGACATGAAGCATCATTTCATTCATCTGTTTTGTCATCCATCCGGACGGATGCAGCTATTTCATCCCCACTATTTAAAATAGAAGCATAGGGCTTCCACGTGACACACCATTTTAGCTTATATATGTGACAAATCAACTTTAGGCAAAGTATTTGGGATAAAATCATAAAAGAAAACCACCAAAAGAGAAGGGCCAGTGTGTTCAAATGTAAGTTAACTCCAATTTTAAAAAGTGTTTTCTTAGCAGGCCAACTAGGGCTCATGCAAACTTGCCTAGACAAAAGAGCACCACCTCTTGAGCAAAAAACCCTTCCTTCAACCCCTCCTTCAACCTATAATAAAAATGTTGTGCCCTCCCCAGTCCATGTTAAGCCTTCTCATTGGCTTATATATATATATATATATAAATGTGATTAATTATTCCAAAAAAAAGGGGAAAAAATGGTAGGATGCCAATTAAGGTTTAAGGTGGTGGTGGATTTCTACATTTCAAGGTTTAGGGGTTTGCTTAATTGTTTTTTTGTGCCTCAATTGTGGTTGAATGCAAGAAGCGTCGTATTAAAGGGTTTACAGAAAAGGGATGCTCATGAGAGGAAGGTTTATGGAGGTGCAAGTGTGGGAGGAGGTTAGGTGCATGCTTAAGAGGTCAACGTGCTCAAGAAGTTGGTGTGTTCAGGAGATAATTCATGAGTTTAGGAGGTTGGTGGGGTTTGGTGTCATGAATTAGTGATTCAAGAGCTTCAAGAGGAGGGGCGTCGTGTGCCCAAGTGTTAGGAAGGAGATCTCTCACAACTGCAGCCTGATGGTGCTCAACTCATAGCCAATAGGACATCAGAGGTCGACAAGGTCAAGTGTTAGTGAATCAGTGTTTCAAAAGGAAGACAAGAGGAGGGGCGGACTATGTGCCCAAGTGTAAGGAAAATCTCTCATAGCTACACATCTAATGGTGTTCAGTTCATAGCTAATAGGATATCAAAGGTTAACAAAATCAAGTGGGGGGTGTCAGTGAGGCAGTGTTTGAAGAGGAAGACAAGAGGAGGGGCGGACCGTGTGCCCAAGCATCAGGAAGATGTCTCACAACTCCACACTCGATTCAACTCCAAGTTGAGCATGATAAAATTTTTGTGTAAGTTTGAAAAATGTTGGTGGCTATTTTTGGTGTTCTAAGAGGAGTTTCAAGACTCCATTATATTGATACAATTTTGTCTTTAGAGAGAGAAGTAGGTCCGAAATGTTGGGTAGGAGTATTTTTGGTGTTTTTGGGAAATTGGAGCCATTTTTGAAAAATAAAAATGGCAAGCCAAATTCAAAACAAAAAATGCTAAAAACAGTAGTGGCTTCCAACTTGGGTGGGTTTTTTAATTGTCAAATTTTGAAAGTAAGGACATCAAAATCACGATATTTCTATATTATGTTAAAGTAATACCTATGGGAACCAAAAATATTTTTAAATGCCTTAAAAAAAAACCATATTCTCTTTTTAGTCAGATTTAGCAATTTGTATGTCATTTTTGAGTAGGTATTATGTAGCTAGAAATATTAAAAGAATATTTTTTTAATTAAAAAAATTGACATAATGTAATTTTTAATTTTTAGTTTTAAACAAATTTGTTTGGGTGGCCTATTCAAGCACTTTTTTTTGGGTCCTTTTCCTAATAGAATTGACAATGTTCTTTTTTCCTTTTTATTGTTCACCAATTTTGTAATATGTACCGTCAAATACACATGCACCTGTGTAGTAGGCACGGGGTTCAAACTATTACATATATTAAAGGATGTCGTGACGTGAAACATCATTTCATCCATCTATCTCGTCATCCATCCGTCCCGTCATGGTCTATTTAATATCATCATACTACAAGTATGTATATATATATATATATACCACTTGAAACCATAGACTTTGGATAAATCCAAGGAACAAGAGAAATTAATCAATTTTGATTATATGTAAAAATAGAAAATAATGTTCCATAAGGAAAATAAAGTAATGTAAGTACCGCACACACTCTTGCTGCAAATAAAGCCCGTAGGAAGCTTTGTCTTTTGCATTGGGCAAGATTCAAACTTGCATTAAAATGATGATAATGTTTTTGTGTTATTTATGTGAGCCAGGATGAGGCTGTTAGTGGAGAGATATTTGGATAAATTTGACCCATTTTCTATGGTCACACCATGAAGAGTGTTTTGTGTAAACAAGGGGGAGACTGATCATAACAGGGTGAGTTTGAAGTAGAATAAAACATGAAGTCTAGCTAACAAGCAGGGCAACAGATACACCAAAAAAAAGAAGCCTTGCAGAAGTGTTGTTTTCTATACCTCCAAGAGCAAATGTGTGATTGTCTCTCCCTTTTTTTAGTTCTTTGTTGGAATTTAAAGCATTGTTGTGATGTGTGTATGGGTCTAATTTTGGGTGGCTTTCATGTGATACAGATGGTGGATGATCTGGCTTTTGAATGTGCACCAATTGCAATCGTGGACCAAATAACATTTTTCTACAATGTGAGCTAGCCAACACAAGAAATAGAGAAAGAGAAAATGAAAAAGAAACATAAACCCTAAACCCATTTTGGGTTTCAATTGTGTCTAACATTATTATTTTATTGTGATCTAATGCTCTATCGATGGTGCCATCTTCCTTTATGGCTTGGTCAAACCTTTTTTTTATGAAAATCATTTTTTTTGTGCCTCTCTTGCTATGTGTTTTACAGGAAGCAAGGGAGGGTTTAAGGGAGGCAATGGCTAAAGATGCGGTCACTCTCAATGCTAAGTTGCCTGCATTTCACAATGATAAAAATTCTGAAAAACATGGTCATATTCTAGCAATTCTAGACTTGGATCACTGCCTGCTGCTTTCAACACCTTCTTTGTTTGTAGAAATGTCAATGTTGCTGATGATGACATCCCAGGGAGGTACTTGGGACTTCTAGAAGAAGATCAATTCTTTACGATATCATGAGTATTATGTTTCACGTCCGGTTGTAGAAGATGAGGATGGTGACACATTACAAAATGACACTACAACTTCCAGAACTCTTTCCTCAGGTACATTTTGTTGTCCAATTTCCAAAACCTAAAACCCTTAACCTAGAACCCTAAACCCTAAAAATTGATAATCATGGTTCGATATCAGAACTGGGTATTTTACTTTGTGATAACTATGGTTATATATTGGAACCATGTATTTGATTTTTTGAGAACTATGGTCATCGTCCCTAAAAATTGCCCTGACACCCAACAGGGGTTTGGTGGAGTTGCTAATAACTGCCCAACCCTAGTTTAAACATGAAAAATGAGCTAAATGGCTATGAAAGGACTGGGATCATGTTTGATACCTTTTTGTTGATCTTTGTAGCAATTGATGCGGAGGGGCAGTTGTTACTTGCAAGCAAGGAATCAAGGTTGAAGGAGCTGGGACATATGCAAGGTGGGCAACAAGAGCTCATTGTGGTGGCATCACTCATTGATTGCATTCCAAATCTTGCAGGCCTTGCCCGCACTTGTGAGGTGAGTCACATGAGAGGTTGACTACTTCACATGCACAGTTTCAGCTGCACTTAAAGCCCCGGAGGAGGGGAAGGGGTTGGGGTTGTGCACAATTTTGAGTACAATGGCTTATGTATCTATGACATGAAGTCCAGAACGGCGTTGTGTAGTTGTTTGAATTAACAAAGACTTGTCAATTCCAGTTTGTGGGGAGGAAAAGAATCAGAATTAAAGAACCATTGGTTCTAGTTATTTCAAAAACATTAAAGAATTGGTGGGGTTTTCCTAAAAGAATTAATGGAGAACCAATGGTTATATAGGCAATCATTTGATTAAATTGCCCAATTTTTAAGGAGAACCACATTTATATATTAGGACCAGTTCTGTGATTTTTGAGAACTATGCTTTTGATGCTTAAGAACTGCCTTGATAATTGTTAGGGTTTGTTGGGCAGTTCTTTGATTTTGATAAAAAAACCTTTGGTTTTGGGTTCTTTTAAATATTTAGAAATCAAAGAACCTTTGGTGTTAGTTTTTTTGAAAATTTCAGAATTTCAGAACCTCTAATTCAAGTTCTTTTAATATTTTCAGAAGAACCTTTGGATCTAGGTTTTTGAAATTTTCCAAAGGATGGCGGTTCACATGAAAAAAACTGGTGGTTTGAGGTATGTTCTTTGACCCAATTCTTTGATTTTTTGGAGCCCTGGTTAAGGGTGCAAGTTCGGTGTGTACACCAAATCACTGGTGGCTCTTGAGATCTGATGAACACTTTTGGACACTCCACAACTTGGAATTCTTTCCAACTCATTGCTTGACTTGAAAAGTGCCAACATGGAGTTTGCAGCATCCAACCCCAACCCACAGAGAGATGAAAAAAGGCTACTTGAGGTTGTCCCACCAGCATGTTACAGTTGAGTGGATTGTTCCAAAGGATGGCTGTTTGTGATTCCGCTACTTTCACTGACCTCCATGCCCCCAAGACCTGCAGATTGCATTTGATAGAGCTTCTCAAGTGCAAGATATTGCTCTTGTGGTTGTTGTTGTTGGTGTTGGTGGTGCTAGTGTTGCAGATAATGTGTGAAAGAAGAAGCTAAGTTGTTGTAGGTGTTATCAGTTACAAGGTACTCCAAGTTTGTATGGTCAATATTGAGGTCAAGAGCAACAGCAACAGGGGGACAAGGAGTCCCCCATGACAGAAGAGAAAGAGCACGGCCAGAAATTTGAGAGTCATCACATCCTAGGTTATGGTAATCATCTTCCAAATCACCAAGGGACAAATTTTGACCTAAAGAAGAAGAAGGCTGCTTGAATCTTTTTGATATAGTAAAGGATGTCTTCCAGATACATTAGTGCCACTGCATTACCTTCATTACTTTGTTTTCAGTTCACATGTTCTTTTACATCCACAAAACGACTATATGGCTCAAAGATCAAATCCAAATAGATCTTGAAATCACTTTTAAAAATCACTATGAAGGCACATCATTGAGGGTAACGAGTGAGTGGTTTCCTCTCTCTGGCTAGATTTAAGCTCTAACCAAGCAAGAATTTTCTAATGGAAGACTAATCCCAATGTTGCAATGAATACCCTAGATCCCTGATAACAATAACAACAAGGTAAGCTTAGGATGTGCCAATTCAAGCAACCTCCAAGATACATACATACACACACGACATCAGTAGACAAGAGTGCAGGAGAA
>Ga0116231_10003089_pt1 | contig 34797 bp, 20 predicted proteins | sample S1TSphgellanicum_2_FD_89695 | JGI IMG/M metagenome (GOLD analysis project Ga0116231, IMG submission 89695) | Host-associated microbial communities from peat moss isolated from Minnesota, USA - S1T2_Fd - Sphagnum magellanicum MG | ecosystem: Host-associated > Plants > Peat moss > Unclassified...
ACTTTGTTTTCAATTCTACCAATGTATGTGGTAACATGTGTCCAAAAAATAGTAGTCATGTTTTTCATTTAAATTACATGCCTTATGGAGTTTTATTAGTATTTGGACATAGTAATGAAAAATTAGGTAGCACACTTGAAACTCAAAATGTTTCCAATAGGCATTTGTATTGGAAATTTATCACCAATATCATTTGGCAATCTTTAAAGGGGGTGCTATTATGTGTGCAAGTTTAAATGAGTATGACAATGTGATGCCATATGTTGAGTACAAATCTATCCAATAGAGCCCTTCTCTTTTCACGAAGCAAGGCCTTTCCAAGGTGGGTTGTGGCTAATCATCAAGGATGCAAGGAAAAAATGTTTTTCAAGCATGGGTACCATAATATGTAAAAGCAAGTGGAGAAACAATATATAGGTTCATGCAAAATAAAAAGTTTGTAATTGTGAACTTGAGTTGGAAACCTTAAATTTGGACTACCAATTTTCCTAAAAACAAAAACAAAAACAAAAGGGAGTGGGGACTCCATTTGTGGTTAAATTAATCCTTTCAAAATGATATATGCAAATATTTAAAAAAAGGAGGTGGAAATAGAGTGTGTGGGGCATTCTAAAAACACCTTTTGTGGCAAAAGTAAATGGGTTAATCACACCTATGACAACAAAACAAGATAGAAATGAATAAACAAAAGATGAAAATAGAGAAATTTTATGACTCTTTTGAAATTATATAAACACATACCTATTAAAAAAGGTGGAAAATGAAAAGATGATAAAGATGCAACAAAATATCCATTATCTTAACTCTTACATAAGAAAAAATTCAATTGGGATGGCAAATGGTCAAAGAAAGGAATCTAATCTAAAAATGCGAGTCACCATATTGCCAAAGATAGATTCATCAATAATCCTTTACTTTCTTGGGATCAATATAGGCATCTCTTTGGCAAGGGATTGGTTTGCCCAGTTGAGCGAGCACATTGAGTGCCCACATATACATATTTAGTAACTTTTAAAATAAGGTTCTTGCCAAGACAAGTAAATGGTCATCATTTTGGTTGTCATTGTTATTAACATGGCTTGTGTCATTTACTCAAATGTGAATTCTAATAAATTTAGTTTTGATTTTGTTGAATTCGTATTGAATTGCTAATGACAAAGATTATTCAAAATTCAACATTTCTTGCATCTTATGTTTAAAAATTATGAAATGACTTCCATAAAATCCAATTTATTGAACACTTACCAATTACAATACCAAAAGTGTGCCTCAATTTTCCTAAAATGCTTCATTATTACAAAATGTGGGTGTAGTTTATTAGTCCCGTTTAGTAGACTAGTGAATTCATTACATTCACATTAAGTCCCATTCACTGGGACTAGTGAATTCACTCAAAATCTAGTGAAATCATTTGGCATATAGGGACACATTTTATTGTAGTGCTTGGTTTTGATTTTATTAAATTTTCATTGGTAAAATTTTTCAATATACAATAATTCTTGTACTAGAGGTCGAAACATAACTAAACCACATGTCTTTCCACCCTTACTCATTGCGGGCTTTTTAATGGTACCAAAAAGTGGTTAGGGGTATTGTTGTTTGGGAGATTTCAATGTGATAAAAAAATAAACAACCTTCAAAATAGATAAATAGTTATTAATGTAGCTTGTGCCACTAGCCTAAATTTGATCATGAACATGATGATAGAGCCCAATTGTGAAAAAAATATTTAAAATTAATTTGTATTGACAAAAAAAATTCAAAATTTAGTATCTTTTCACCTTAAATCTAAAAATTATGAAATCACTTCCATTAAATCATACCCATTGAAGAATTTCCAAAAATACCAAAAATGCACCTTCAATTCCCGAAATTTTTTAGTTTTGATTTTATTAAATGTTTGGTCACGAATTTATTTGATATTCAATAACTTTTAAATTGTAGGTTGAAACAATATGAAACCACTTTGGGTCATTGGACTTATGTACTCATTGATGTCTTTCAAATAATATTAAAAGCATGACAAGAGGTACCATGGTTTGGGAATTATCAACATGACAAATAAATAAAACAAATAAATTATTTTCTTTTGTACTTAGATGATCCATGAATATCTAACCATTTAAAAGGAAAATGTTCTTTTTAATGATATGTATATGCCATCCATTTAGTCATGGCATTTGAACATGTATATCATGTAGCTATAGATGTCATAAAACATTTTTTTTTTACATTACTTTGGAAATTAGATAAATGTTCTGTTGGTTTAGTTCTAGTGTTTTTTTTTCAATTTCTTAACATGCTAAAGTTACAGAAAAGTAGTTTAAGAAAAGCAATAAAAATTGGTCTTATTTTTGACACAAGTAGAAGAAAGTAGATTGAAATAGTTTAGAATAACATAATAATTCAAAACATGGTGTTTTTCTTTGAGTTTATAGTGAGGTGATTACAAAATTTGAGAAACTTTGGTACAATAAAAATAGATAACAAGTATGTTTGAAAATGATTGGTCAAATTGAGTTTAAACATATTTTTTCATTAGAATTTTGATGTATTGTAGTATAATATTTAAATGTTGAGAACATACAAGTACATTTAAAAGTTATATCATGCTGAAAATGGAGAATATTCAATAGTTCATTTACTTTCACCTACTTTTACACATTTGGATAGTTTAAAAAGAAGGGGAAGAGATATGGTTATTTTTAAAAATCTATTTGAATGCATATTAAATATGCAATAAATCAAGATCATTGTGATAAAATTAAAGATTATCTTCATGTTGATCATTAAATAAATTTTTTTTTTAATTTCAATACATTAAAACTTGTTTATGGCTACTTGTCTTTTTGTGTGACAAGGAGCAAAAATTGTTTACTTTATTTTGCCAACACCCTACGTCAATAACAAACATCCCAAGAAGGTTGGAGTAGTAAATGGTGTTAGTATTTATGAACCCAAACATTTAAAAAAACTACTAAAAAAATTAAAATATGAATCCAAATGTAATATACATATAAATTTCGCAAATTCTTTCCCAAAAAACAAAAAAATGCAAGAAAAAGGTTACATAGTCACATCCAACAATCAAAAAAAGGTGCTGGATTGTAGAAAAAGGCAAAATAAAAAATATATTTATGTTTTTCCATTTAAAACCATGGAAATCATGAAAAGTTGTTGTTTGTTCATTCATATGAATGTCAATGAATTCAAACCAAAAATCCATTGGATAAAATTTTAGGTAAATTAGGTAAAATTGAATTTAGATATTTAAAAATCGACACTTATTGCATCAAAAAGTGTCAATTTTGCAAAGAACTATCAAAAGGAATCATATAATAAAAGCATTTTGATGGGAAAAAAATTAAGAGGATAAAAACCTATGAACTAAATTCAAAAGTAGTCATGCCTTAAAAAAATTGGAATTCTAAAACTTTAAAAATTTAAAGAACTTTTCAAAATTGATCCAAAATTTTAAAGATTCAAGGGTCTTATATCACATATAAATAGGGTATATAATGTACATGATGTGTTAAAAAAATTGTAATTTATTATACAAGAAAGTAAAAAATGTAAAAATTGAATTTCTGGTTATGATTTGGAATTGTTGTCATTTTTAAAGACACAATACAAAATCTACAAGGAATATGCACACTTTCAAAATTTCATATTATTCACAAAGATAAACAAAAAGACATATCATGTATTGGGATAATTATAAGCATTTTTAATAATAATTTATAAAAGGTTTTGCTTAAAAATTCATTCGTATGAAAAAAATATTTTTGACCAAAAGGAAATGCAATCCTTGTTTAAAGTAATGTTGTTGGTTCATTGTATTTTGTTTGCACACCCAAAAATAACTTTATTTTTCACATTTGTGCAAAATTTCACACAAAATAAATGAGGATGTTTAGTTCTAGATTCAATTTTAGGATCAATCGATCTTCTTAAAATTTCTTTTTTGACATTTTGAAAATGTCACAAGGTCCCAATATGAAGGTTGATAGTACCAATATTTCATGTTAACTTAAATATCTCACTTTCAACTACACAAAAATGCACTAAGCAATTGATTTATGTAAATTAATGTTATGCAAAGAAATGATGAAAATATCCCAATTATGGTAGTTTAATATATTTGGTAGTTGCGAAACCAAAATCACCAAATGTTTGTTCCATCATTATTAGTCAACATTGTGACTATATGGCTATTCATGAGTAACTCAAATGGTAGTAGTTGGTATTATGGTTAGAATGAGACAAGATTGAATTGAATATACAATTAAATTGACTTTTATTACATGTGCCACATTGGTTTGGTCAACTTGGACATTGAAATGTATTCTTGAATTGGATAAAATTAGTTGAAAATGGTTTTAGTTACAAGATTTCAAGAAGAATTATCCATGTATTCTTGCATTTTATTTAGTTAATATGTTTTTTATAAAAAAAATGTGAATGTACTATAACCATATATTGACACGAAATGTCCACAATGTCTAATTGTGAACTTTTATAAACTTATATGGTTTTATACCTATGGTTATATGAATAAATGCAATATTATGCATTTGAGTTACATGATGAAATTTCAAGCATGTTATGATGCAAAATAGTGGAATAATACTCATCCATGGGTTGGACAAGAGATGTTTTATTTCAAAAGCTAATTGCAATTAGACCTTGTGTTATGTCTCATAGTAATAAACAAATTAATATTTAAATAACATCGTGTGACAAAAAAAAGATCTATGTTAATTAGCAATGACTTAAAAGTTAGTTAACTTCTTTGTTATTCATTCACACCTAAGAGAATCATGTTTCAAACCATTTTGTTAACTTAACATTGATTTAAAGCCCCCCTTTAAGGGTTGCTGCCTAGCATTGTGTTTTTACTCTAAGATTTATATTTTTAAAGATTTGATGTTATTTAATATTCTTGATCTAGATGCAACCAAAAAAACATGCTTATTTTAACATTAATTTAAGATCAACTTAGCATTAAGATTGTAGCTTTAAAAGTTGGTTTAAATAATAGGTAATAATTGAATGATATCGTGAAATTGCATGGGGAGCCTTTTTTTTAAATGAATAAAATTTTGATGCATATATTAGTGGTGGTTTTAGTAAATATAACATTAGTCCAATCAACATGGTTTTGCTGAAAAGGTGTGAGATAAGTTGAATTATGTGTGATATGGCTTATTAAATTAAAATATTATATAAGTGTGAAATGTCTTCTTTCTTTAGTGCTCATAATACATGGTTGACCTCATTCACATATGCCTCACATGCAATGGTTAGTTTTTATCACCTTGAAAAGTGTCAAAGAAGGTATTGAAAAAGCCAATTTGTCTCGTAGTGCAAAGTTTTTGGTTACTTGTGTTGCACACCACCTTATTGGTGTATATGCCTTCCAAGTTGATTGCTAGAGCTTGGATTTTTCAAGTTGAGTTTATCCCATTTGCAAAGTCACAAGTTGAAGCACAAACTTTGGCCAAATCCAAATATACCTTCATGACATGGCACCTTCCAAGAACAAGGGCTTCCACCATCCACTATTACATGTGAAGAGTCTAATAACCCATTTTGTCACGAGAGCCACCACTCAAATTTGAAAATCTATTTTGGGGATTTGTTTCATAATCTAACAAATGTGTTATGACTATCTTCTTTGTTTATTGAACTCCTTAAATTGATACATGGTATTAGGTATGTCCTTTAAATTGAAGCCTTATTATAATTCAATTGGGGTTTTATCTTTCAAACTCATGGCAAAAAAAGGGAGGTTATAATCCAAATCTAATGTGCACTTAAAAAGGTTCCAAGTTCCTTTAAAGATATATATGGAATCAAGGTCATGTCAATAAGGTCCTTTTGTTTCCTTCCCCTTAAAGTCTTAGGCCCAAGAGATTCTGATAAGTGCTTTTGGTACATCACCATGCTTGTACTTACTTTCCCATTTGCCTCAATTGTGGGCTTTCCCCCCTCATGATGGACAATGATGGCTTCAAATTTTTAAAGACATCCCCATCTACACCAACCATCATCACCATGATTACAATAAGACAATTTCAAGCTCAATTTTCCTTTCTTATTCATGTGGGTCCTTCTACTTTTCTGGAACTTGGGTCATGCTTATTCTCCCTTTTAATCGCGTAATTCTCTTGTTAAATTGAGCGTTTGGCATGGGTTCCAATTGAGTCGAGGAAAGAAGCCTTGCCAATTCTGTAGACCTAATTTGACCCTGTCACTCTAAGGTTCTTGAAATGCATTTGTTTATTGTACGAAGTCTAACAGCTGTTATGTCTTAAACTCTGCCTTCTTATTCACAAATTCTCATGCTGCATCAACCATTCAGCACAAGGGCTTTTTTTTTGGGATTTGCCTACCAAGGCAAGACTATTGTGTTTAGATTCATTATAAAGTATAATAGCTTAAGGGATTTTTATAGGCCCCTAAATAGTAGGTCTATTTTTATATGAGGATTTTTGAAAGATGAGTTATTTTGGCTTGTGTTGAAACTTGAGAGTAGTTATAGAGTTATAATAATATCTTGAAGGATTTTGGTTTCTTTTAGAGGAATTTTTGGAGGATTATATATTAGCCTGGTGAAACATTTGAATTTTCATAATTCTTGTTTCACCTTAAGATTCTTTTTAATGTAAATGGCAACACCCCTTGTTTTTGTGGATTTTGTGATGTAGCTGAAGTGAACCATCTTGATTTAGCCAGATTTGGCTACATACTAGATATGACAGAAGAAAAAAAACCAGAATCCTTCTATCTTCTTGGTTACCTAATGGAACTTATGATCAAAATCTGGCAAATTTGGGTTATGTTTTTCATGAACAAATCCTTTGCATAGGTTGAAATCATATTCAAATCATAAACCTTCCAACTAGGTACCCAGAACCTGAGTTTCTCTGATTCTTTGATTTTCTCCCTTTCCCCCAGAATATCTGGAACCAGCATTTCTTTTGTTCTGAATTTTTTCAAATACTTGGAATCAGAGGTTATTAAAAATACCAAAGAACCGGCTCACACTGGTTAATAGCTAGGCCAGCTGATTGAACCTGAAGGTGCAGGAGCCATTCTGTTCTACCGCCTACTTACTTCTCTTTCCATTAGGCTGTTTTGATCACAGATTTTCTGATCACAACAGCTTTCTATTGTTACTAGTTTGAACCCCGTGCCTAATGCACAGGTGGGTGTGTGTGTAATTGATGGTACATATTACAAAATTACAGTTACAAACTACATTTCCAAATCCTCTCTATATACGACATTCCGCATGTATCCATCGGGACCCTGGCCGCTGAAAATATTTTTTCAAGTAGTTGTGCTCACAACTCGGTCATCTCACAGCTCTACTAGTCAAGCATTGACCAAATCCCAGGATTTTAAAGAAAGAGTGACATCTGTTTTCGAATGAGAACATGTGTTCTCAGAGTTCCTAACATGATTAATAACATAATTTCAAACGCCCCTGCAGCTCTCCAATGGAAAGCACCTCCTGACCCGGTGCAGCAAGAAACAAAGGCCTTATGTCAATGGCTTGCCATTAGATAGATGCTCTAAATCACAGTTACACACAGCGATTAGGCTGCTCTCTTATCACAGTTAAGTTAGGCTGCGTGTAACTGTGATCAGAGCAGGGAAGAGAACCTTACGTTCTTCTTATCGTTAGAGGTCCCACCTAATTTTTTTGTATGAGAAGCGAAAAGGGCCATATACGGCCGATTCCGCCATGTGCTGCGGGCCGGCCGGTTCTATATAGTCTTTATGTGACGCACATTCTGACGCAACTTCTGACGCCAGAATCTAGTCTTCTTCCGGAGGCCCGCGCAATTTCCGTCCGGAATGTGCTCTGCGAGATATCAAAGGAACCAAAAAGTGCTTTTACGGACCTCAAGGGATTCGGGAAGTCCAGAGTCATTCGATGGCATTTAAGTGGACCATGTGGGCCAAGTTATGTGGGCCAATTCAGTTGGAAGTGGACTCTGCGATCACCCAAGACGTTCTTCGGCGCAGTGCTAGGTAGGTACCACCGTGAACTTGGACTGCGTACTACGCATAAGTCCCGCGCGCACTGCACTGCACTGCGCGAGCTCTCGCCCATGGACTTGTGCTTACGCTTAAGGCCACACTGCAAGCGCTCCAGCAGCAGCATTGCAGTTCACAACCACGTGCCTCAACAATTGAATGCAAAAAAAATAAAAATGGCTCTCAGTTCTTTGTCACCATCTCCTATTGAAAAGCATAATGGCAAAGTTGTGGAGCAGGTGCATGTGAGTGGCAATATTTGGAAGCTGTTGCAACGGAGCTGCTGTAAGAGCTTGAAGGCACTAGTAGTTGTGATTGGCCGTAAGAAGAAGAGTGCGAAATTGAGGAGTACGCAAGGTCGGCGTGTTGATCACCGGCCCGTGGGTCGTAAATTAGTACTAACCTCTATGAATCCATTTCGTCTCCTGGCGAAACTCAGGGATGCGTACGTGAACATGATGAACACTGCGGCGTCGTCAGGCTATTTCGACGACGCCGCCATGGCCACATGCCTTGATCCTGGGCAGTTTTCTGCAGCAGCTTGCGACAAGAACAGCTCTGATCAGTGTGCAGTTGACCTTGCTATTGTCGCTCTCAATCTCGTTGCGCTCGAGATAACTAGCAGCAGCAGCTCGAATATTGCCACGAACCTGGAAGTCAATGGGGCCGCACCCAAACTACCGGACTTGGGCTCGAAACTTACCAACAGCTCAAACCAGCAGCTGCGCACCATCGATGTTTCTGCAGGATCAGGTTCTTTTGTTAAGCGGTCTGTGCACGTCCAGCGGACCAGTTCATTGTTGCACACCAGTATCATGGAATGATATTAGCACCTGGACAAGTGAATCTAGTTTGTAGTAGATTGTAGGATTTTTTTTCCCACCAAATTGCAATTTCTAGCATTGCAATTTGCTAGAATGTAACATGTAGTACTGCTAGTTGAACAATATGGCTGCTAATTCCAATCCTTGAATTTGGTGTTCAGCTAGCTACTACTGTGCAGACCTGACTTTCGGATTGTAGAACATGATTTGGTCATGTTGTGCAGGCTCCATGGAAGCTTTGGATTATGTGCTTTGGATCATATAAAGGTTAAGGATCTATGGTTAGCAGATCATATAGTTGACTAATTTTATAGTTCTTTCTTAACATCCTGGAGCCCTTTGCAAATTGACATCCTCAAATACATAGCAAATGGACTTCTGGGAATGTAAATTCTTTTGCTACCTTTTGGTCTACCCTCGCTGTACCTGCATGCACTTACCCTTAAATTGCAGAGCTTGAATCTTCATGTCCATCTCTAGTGCTTGTTTAATGTGATCCTTGAATACCTATACTAGAGCTTCTCATGTAAAAGTACTGAACAACATTGACAACCCTGCAATCATGAGCATGGTGCATGGCCACTACACAGTCAATCCTAGGTCTCTTGTCACCCCCAAAAATTTGGAGACAATCAATTGGCTGAAAAAAGTAGCAAACTGATTCTTTCTCGGAACGAGAGATTTGTACAAAAAAATATTGAACACCCATTCTTTGATCTCCTTCCTCGAGTTTCTGAACATGTGCATTTTTGCTTCCAGATGAAAATAGGATCAAGCTCTCAGTCTAACATCACGATGCTCATGTGAAATTCTCATGTTCATGTCAAGTATTTCTTGTTGTGGTACCCAGATTGTACTTGTACTCAAGAAATAAATTTCATGTAGGGATCCTGATGAAATTACTTGAGCTCAAGTTGAATTCACCAAATTTACTCAATCCTTCCATGCAAAGTCAACAAATGCGAACATCCATGAAAGAAACATTTGAACACTGAAATTCAAGTCATCTAGAGAAATTAGTTGTACCTTGCTAAGTTGTAGAAATTCCAAGTTTGGGAGTTTGGTCTTCATTCGGAGTCGAGGGAAGATGAGACAAACTTCTGAGCTATGACTTGCTATGACCATATGAGAACATGAAACAAAAAGACCTGGATTGTGGGTTGTCATTTGAAAGAAGTCATACCCAAAAGCACAAAGCTTCAAGTTTTGAGGATCATGCTTGAGAAGGTGGCCCAATCAGGCAATGTAACCTGGGTACATTGGGTTTGTGAGCCAAGCCTGAGACTGGGTTGTGTTTGTGTGTTGTAAAGACCAGTGTGGGGCAGGTCTTTGATTTCTGTGATAACCATCAGTTCCAGGCAAATGAAACAACAGAATCAAAGAATTGCTGGGTCTGGGTATTTGCAAAAACATCAGAATCAAAGAACTGCCAGTTCCAGGTAATTCAAAAACTTCAAAGAACAACTGGGTTTCATGAAGAACCAGCAACTTGAGCTGACAGTTTTCTAGGTGGTTATTTGACTTATTAAAAAATTGAGAACCATGGTTATATATAATCATAACTGAGTATTTTGATTTCTTGATAATCATGGGTATCAACTTGATGCTTGATGCTGGGGGTTTGGTGCAATTCACCCATCATAATGCATGAGGTTTATCATGAACCTAAATGTTAGATATCACAAGCAGTAGGTGTTGTGACACTAATCAGCAGTTGCTGAATTGAATTAACACCCAGCAGGTGAGAAGAAAAGAAAAAACATTTAATGAAATATACATGCAAAGAGAAGTGCATGCAACTCCCTTTCATCATGTGTAACAAACATAACAATATTCACATATCACTTAATCTACTTGTACCTAGTAAAACAACAACTACCTATTTATTGTACAAGGGTGTGACAACAGCTCCCCTCACACTTGTAGATGATGCCTCCCCAAGAGGAGAAGTTAAACTCCTATTCTATCAAGAATGAACTTTCCAAAGACAAGAGTTCATATGTGCACAATGTGACAATGACTGAGACTAGTCTGAAGATGAAGAGTTGTGAGCTTGAGCTCTATAACAAAAGATGAGCAACATCTCTCATTGTGGAAGGTGTTTGCACTTGTTTTGCTTGTTCATGAGGAAGCTAGTTGATGAAGTTTTTACCCACTTTGAATAGCATCTTTTGACTCTATCCAAGTTAGGATCATTGAGTCTCATTAAGGACTCTAATTCTATTCTCATTAATGAACTCTACACATTTGGTTGTAACACATCATTTGTGGCCTTGTTTGAAGAAAAGGTTGTCAATTTCCTTGATCTATTGTCTTTGTCATGTGAGTCGACATTTGAAGGAGTTCTTGAACACATCCATTGAATGGAACGCCTTAGAGTTTACACAACTTAATTCTCCAACATATCACAAGTACCATACTTCATATTTATGTTCAACACTTTTTGCTGAAATCATTATTTTTTTTGGAGAAAATAGGTTCAACATTTCATTTTATAATTTTTTCATTTTCATGAATAAATACTTTATTATTATTTTCGCAATATGAATGAAATGTTGCAATTCTTGAGACAATTAGGAGTACATTCAATCTTTAACCATGGATGTCTTCTTTGCCAAATTATTTTATTTGTGTGCAAGGGGCACTTACAAGTTTGTAAGTAGTTTTAGTTTTCAAAGTGACAGGATCGTGTGATTTTTATTTTGCAATTTGGTATTGGATTCTTACAAGAACAATTTTCATTCCTTTGGTTAGTTAGTTAGTAAATTACATATTAGATATATAGTTTACAAACTTGAAAAAGAAGACAAAGGATATGGGATAAACTCTTTAGTTGCAACTTAGTTTCAACTTAGTTGCAAACTAGGTTGCAACTAAAAAATTTATCCATATGTTTTGTCTTCCATTTTCATCTTGTAAAAGTATATACGAAATGTGTTTTGCTTTACATTTTTATACTAAAAACCATTTTACACATTTTACTCTATGTGTAATTTGAGATGAGCCAATGAAAGAGGTTTAACCTTAAAGGCTAAACCTAAAATAAAATTTAAATATTTACATATCTACTTCTTAATTTACCTACCCACATACCTACCTTCTTTCCTACCTACTTATGTTCCTACCTACTCACCTACCTACATAAATACCGACCTAAATATTGATTTAAATGTATTTTGGCCAAAATTCAATTTACATGCCAAGTGGCAATTTTTTAATTGTGCCATGTGGCATGATTTATCACCATCCAAAATAGATGATGAAGATTCAATATGTAATTTTAAGACATAATTTTAAAAATATTACATGTTGACACATGGCAATTTGTAATGGGTTATAACATGTAATTAATTGCAAATAATGATGAGTAGTTGCAAACTTTATACAAATGGTCAATAGATGAAGGTATATATGTTGACATCATCCATGTAGAATGTGATGACATCATGTTAAATCATCATTTGCAACTAGATGTTGCATTTGACTTCACTTATGTAACTAATGGAATTTTGGTTGTACATGTTGGTTGTAAGTTATTTTTAGTTGTAAATTACAACTGCAAATTGAGACTTTTCTTCTAGTGAAAAAAAAAGCGCAATGAGGCATTCATGGAAGCATTGTTTGCAAAAGTAGGAACCCCACTTTATGAAGGTTGTTCTACAAGCATGTTATCAACTATGTTATTATGTTGAATTTGAACATAGTCCATAGTGTTTCCAACACTTTCATGGATGAGTTATTTTCACTTTTTAAAAAAAAGTTGTTGCCAAAAAACAATAAGATGCCATCCACCTCTTATGAGGCTCACATGTTAATTAAATCTTTTGGATTGATTTATGATTCAATTCATGCATGTGTAAATGGGTGTGTCCTCTTTCGAAGGACTTTGAAACATCCTCATGTGTGTCCCAAATGTGATTCAAACATGTGTGTGGATGGATTAGGGGATGTCCCAAGGAAGGTGCTTAGGCATTTTCCCCTAATTCCAAGCTTAATACGAATGTATAAATGCAAATCATTGGCAGAAATTTTAACTTGGCCCAAAGATGGTGCAAGTTTTGATGATTTGCTTCAAAGTATGTCAGATTCCAAAGCTTGGAAATACATAACAGGAAAATGGCCAAAATTTGTTGTAAATCCCCCTAACATTAAGTTGGGGTTAACACTTGATGTGGTGAACCTTTTTGGGGACCTCAATTCATGCCATTCAACATGGCTAATGGGTTTGCTAAATTATAATTTGCCACCATGATTAATTACCAAAAGACATATTTTCAAGTTGGACTTAATCATTCCGAGCAAAAAGTCTTGCACATCCAATAATGTGGATGTGTATTTGGAACCTTTAATTGAAGAGTTATAGCTCTTGTGGAAAGGAATTGAAGCCTTTGATGTATATTTGGGGGCAAAGTTCACCCTAAAAGCCATGTGCATTTGGAGAATACATGATTTTCCTACCTACAACCTATTTGCTGGTTGTGTGATGAAAGGGCATGTGGGATGCCTGTCATGTGGTCCGGTTACAAAATCATGTTCTTCAAAAAGACTTTAAAAATTGGTGTATTGTGGGAGTCAAAGGTACTTGCCTAGGACCCATCCATATTGACGTGCTCAAATAACCTTTAATGGAAAAACAAAAAATAGGGTTGCACCTATGAAAGTATCTACAACTGATATAATTGAATGGGCTATAAAATGTGAATCATGTTTAGCAAGTCTGCGAAACAGAGTTGGGGGCAAAGTAGACCCTATACACAAACATGGAATCAAGAGGCGGAGCATCATGTTTCAACTACTATATTATCGAATGAAAAAAAAAATTGATTTTTCTAGATTATTCTAAACCTAAAAACACTTGCACACTATGTGTTTTCATTGAAGAAGAAGTTCACAAGGATGGAGACTTCAAAGGAATGAAGTCACATGACTTTCATGTCATGATGTAAGACATATTACCTTTGTGCATGTGACATTTGATGGCCAAAGGTTGTAGGATGGTAATCATTCGCTTGAACTGTGTGTTTAAAAAATTATGCAACAAAGTTGTGGACCCAAACATAATAGCAAATGTCAAGGAGGACGTGGCAATGACAATGGTATTGTTAGAACAATAATTTCTTCCATCCTTCTTTGACATAATGACACATTTCCTTGTACACTTGGTCAAAGAACTAAGGATTTGTGGTCTAGTACACACATGCTAAATCTATCTAGTGGAATGTTACATGAAGACATTGAAGGGGTATGTGTGAAACAAAGCAAGGCCTAAGGGGAGTACAGTAGAAGGATATGCAATAGAAGAGGCATTAGGTTTTTGCACTGAATATTTATAGGACTTTACAACCATAAAACATAAGGTATGGGATGATAAAGAAAACCTTTGCATGTATGATGAAGTTTTTGAAGGCAATGGGCATACATGAATATTGACAATAGACTTCTGAGATATGGCGCACTCCTTTGTGCTTTAAAATGGAGAGTTGATGGCTCCTTTTGTTTGTAATTTGCCATATATACTTTTTACCCAAAATTTGCATTAATTTTTTTAAAAATTAAATTACTTTAGGAAGCATTTGAAATCATCTATCTCACTTAGAATTATATGTTTGATGCAAAGTAATTCATTGAAAATTATGATGGCAAGAAATACAAGGCAGAAATGGATTTATGAAACCAAGAGAGGCAATCCTTTTAAAACCGTGTGGGGTAACATTGAACAAAGGTTCGATATTATTCCCAAACCACCTTCAGCAAGTAGCCTTTTTTCCAACATGGATTAGGATTGTTCTAGCCTCTAATATCAAAAGGGTGAAGTTATTGACAAAGGCACCATTCATATGTCAATGCCACCCACATTAGAAGCTACATACCATTCATATGTCAAAACATACCAAACAATGTACACATTTGAAAACCACATCCATGTATGTAATGTTGAAAAACATTTGACAACAGTTGACAGTGGTGTCTAATTGCCATATTTGAATAGGAATGCATATCTAGACCTAATGATCAAAGACCAATTTTTGCAAAACTGGAATATGTAGGGTGGGTTGAGTAAAATTTTGGAGCTTAATTACAAGGTATTGAACATAATCATGTTTTTCTATAATTGGGTCAAAGTAATTTATGTTGGGAGTAGTGTAGCCATTAAGAGAGATGAATACGATTTTACACTTATCAATTTCAATTCCTTTATTCCTATTTCAAACGCATCATTTGTTTTCCCAAATTCATATAGAGCAAGTGTTTTTTTTCTAAATATCCCAAGGAAAAAGGATGGAAGGTGGTTTTACAAAAGGATCCACAATGGAGACATGCGATTGGAAATGTTGAAACAAATCCCATAAATCTAGACATGTTCATAATTGATAATGTAGATACATACATAAGTTTATAAGCTTTAGTTTTTGTTCCAAAATCAATCCAAAGAGTAATTGTTGTAAGAGGGGTTACTATCACATTAGTAGATTTGGTTGTTGATGGTGCTGTTGGAATGATAGATAGAAATGCAAATAGTTTAGAGGCGTGCGGCTAGTTCAATAGCTCAAATAGTGGTGGTAATTAATTAGTTCAAGCCCATGAGTTACATTGGTTTACATTACAATTATTGATGCTAATTACTGATTAACTTTTATAATTATATGTCCCAAAGTTTATATCTTCAACTTCACTTTAGTTGGGCTTGTTTATATTATGACCATAGACATTCAAGTCTTCTATGGTGAATTGTTCAACAATGTTGTTAGTTTTTGATACTTTATGAAATTCCAAGTTTTTAATCCTTATAGAATTTTAATTTTATTCTAGAGTGTAAATTTTGTGTTGTTCAAATGTCTATTTTCTATTTTCAAGCTCAAGTTCTATTTTGGTTCTATAATGTATAACTTTAGATGATGTGTGTTGGTAGATTAATGTTTAAATTTTGATTATATAGCTTTTTTGTACATGAAATGTTAATTATGCACATTGGTTACATAGGTGCAAAATTACATTGGTAGATTAATTTTACCCATTTTTCCAATGGTTGGCCATTATGTTTATCCCTTCCCCCTTCCCAAAATCTATTTACATATATAAGCAAATTATGTTTACATGTGTGTAGACCAAAAAAAATTACTTCTTGTCCAATTATAAATTCTTTAGGTCACAATATATATATAGTTGGCATATAAAATACCTAAAATAATGTTCAATATGACTAAAAACTAACATGTTTAACACATATATGCCATGTCACATTAGTAGTGATGCAAATTAATCATTATAGTCAAGCCACCTACTCCATGTTGGCATCATTTAGTCCACATTGCAATGGTGGTGTCTAATTCGCTAGTAAATGTTTTGGGAAATTGTCCACATTGCAATGGTAGTGTCCAAATTCCTAGTAAATGTTAGACAAATTTAGTCATATCATACATTACTACTTAGGGAAAATGGTGAAACGAACAAACAAATAGCATCTTCTATCATTTTTGACTAGTACTTTTGTCACCTTAGTCATTTTAGTCACAAAACTAGGGGTGAAAAGGACATAATTCTGTAATAGTGATACATAATCATCAAAACAATAAACATTTTTCAATTATATGGACCTTATGTTTTACCTCATGAAAGTTGCATAGGTACTTGAATTCCTCTACAAAGCTTCTAAATTCATGAGGATTAAAATCACTTTTAGTTTGAAATTCTAACTATTGCTGCAAATCATTGATTGTTCTTACAAGTTATTTACCACATTTGATCATAACCATGTTAAACGAACATATCAATATAAAGGACAACAAGCCTACAACTAGAGGAGGATAATAGAGACCTCATATCAATTTGCCTTTGTTTGAATCCTTGATACATAATGTTATATAATCATTTCCTGGAGTTGGTAATTATTTTGATGTGTTTGCTTCATACTTGTGTCAAAGGCAAGGCACAAAGCATCCAAGTTATGCTTAGTCTAAAGTATGGAAGAATATTCACCTGAAGTAGCCCAATCAAGAATGTCATAAATAAGTCAATTAAAATTTGGATGATTAATAATGACATGTTAGACATGACACCTAGAGCATGTACAACACCAAACTTTCATGTCAAAAATAATGAACTCTCAAAAGCAAACACATCATGGGAATTGATAATAATGTAATTCACTTTATTTTCCAATAACTAATTTTGACAATGAAAGGAAACTTTGGAAAGAAGTTATAGATGATTCCCAAGCTAACCTTGCATCATATTACCATGTCAAGGGGGAGTAAGTAAAACAACTGTGTAAAAAGTTCAATGTTTGGCACTCTCCTACTTAAAGTAGCTTGTCAAATGATGTGAGAAAAGTTTGAGAAAGAAAAGAACATGTAGCACATATTGTTAGCAAGCCACAAGTGAATTCATTCTTCAAGTTTCATCATTCATTGCTGCATTGAACTCACAAAGCCCATGATTGTATGAGGTCGAAAGAAACAAGAAAAATAATCAAACCAACCAATGTTTGCCTCTCTAAGGTTCTTGGCATTTGCTTGCACAAGGAAACCTTCATCCAAGTCCATAGCTCTTGTAGTTGCTAAAATGTAATAAATTTGTTTCCAACAACTTTACATATTTGAAGCTATAAGTGCACTCCCATCCCATCACCATTACATTTACCAATCCATCATCTATAATGGCCAATGCCAAATGGGTTGCAACATTTTGACCATTGCTCCTACCTATAATGTAGTTGAAAGAAATATGTGTCAAATCAATGTTGATAGATATCTCAAATAGTCTTCTAAAAAAAATCCAAATATCAATTAGAAAAGAACTTTCCACATACACAATGCATAAACATGTTTGACCTCATTATTCCACTAATTTGTTTGACATAATTTTAAATTATGTTCAAGGATATAGAGATCACCGAATTTAATAAGATTTTGACACCAAGTAGGGAAAAGAGGAAACCCAAAATTGAATAACATAGTAAATAGAAAAACGATTAAGGAATGTTTTGAACAATAGTCATATTCACATGTTAAGGGACCTTGAATAGTAATGATCATTAGCTTATAGAACATCCCCATTGATTTCAACATCACCTCCTAACATTACTTAGCAATTAGCAAAGGTCAATGTCATACATTAACCAACCAACATCTTAAGTTTTGTGTAAAAGAACCAGCAATAATTGTTCAAGATTGAACTTAGGATGTTGGCAAATTAAACAAAATTTGAATGAAAAGGAGAAGACCAAGGAATTCAAGAGAAAGAAGAACATGAACAAAGAAAGAAATTTTCTTAAAACCAAAAGACAAAAAAACAAAAGAAGAAAATAGAAACACCAAAAGAAGTTTAGTTTGCATTAATTGCACTTAAGATTGGTAGAACATCACATATGGTGGCGATCTTGCTCAAAAGCCAAAGAAGGGTTAAAAGGTTTAATTAACAAGCACATGGGACTTTGTACTTATGGCAAATTTGGTCATTCTTGGGAGAAAAGAAAAGAGCAAGGATATTCACATTAGGATACATAAAGTTCATTAAAAAAGATTGTTTTATTTTGGCTACAAATGGATGCTACTTGATTAGGGGGTGGGAAATGCCACCTAAAATCAATGAACATTTTGTAAATTGGCAACCTTGTCCAAATGTTGTTAGGTTGTTGAAGATTTGCACATGCTTCGTAATAACCTCCATTTTTTCAAGTTTTGAAAAAGGTAGAAATAGCAATAGTAGAAGCGCTAATATTTTTTAAAGCAAAAATTGAAAGCATGCCACTAATGCAAAGAAAATTAATTTTTATAATAAAAAATAGTCTAATCTCAATAACTATTTAGTCTAGATTAGGCTAAAATAAGGTAAGCAACCTATCTTAACTAAACTAAGTTAGGATAGGCAACCTATCTTAAGCTAAGTAGGTAGGATCCTAGATTTTTTTTGGTTCATGGTCACAAGCCTTTTTGACTAGTTCATCCCAAATGGCACATGCACTTTGAATGTGACCTATAGTGCATACCATGAATAGTCCATTATTTCATCTAATTATATATTTTACAAAATTGAATTTGTAGACAAAGGATAGGAATAAATTCTAATAAAAGGGAAACACAACATTATGTAACATTATTACATTTTTTTTCTTGTGCATAAAAACACTATCACATATTCACACAATAAAATACTGATTTTTAACTTACTTACTTACTACCTATTATTTAACCTATTTCACCTTGGGCTATTTTAAGTTATTCTTGGTCATTTTAGGTTATTTCACATTATGTTATCTTAGGTTATTATAAGCTATTTTAGGTTATTCCACCATATAATATTTTCATCTATTTTAAGTTATTATAACTAGTTAAATTGTTTTATTTTGTGTACAACAAAAAAATTAGCAAATAAACAAAATGAAATAATTACATTTTGTAAAAACCCTATCTATAAATAGTTATTTACATTGAATGCTGCTTCACCCTAGATCATTTTTTAAAAAAATTCAAACCACAAAATCCAATAATCCCATTTGCTTGGAAAAAAAATGTTCGCCTTTAAACACAACCTTATTATGCTAAAATTGAAAATGATAGTTCATTTCAACCTTTTTTAGCGGTCCTCTAAAATTTTCACAAACATACCAAATTTTATTATACATTGTATTATTTGTTCACTTAAGATCATTAAAAAAAAAAATTAGACCACAAAATCTAGTAATTTCATTAACCATAAAATATTTTCTTCACATTAAACACAAGTACATTTGCAACTATAATTTATAGTAATAATTCAAGTTTAATAAGATGCCACATGGTGTTTAATTGCATTACCTAATTGTAAAAATAACTAAATTTTCATCTATCATTGGATGGCACTAGTTGTTGAATGATACGATTACATTTTTCATCTTCATTTTCTTCCAAACTAGTAATGCAAATCATAATTGCATATGAAATTTTAAAATATTTTCTAATTGCATATGCAACTACAAGTTGTTTTTACCATGTGCCATGGATGATAGTCACATTAATAGTTGCAAATATGATTGATTTGGACACAAGCTGCAAACTCATGAGGTAGTATGGACAAGATTCCTTATAGTGAACATAGGTAATAAAAATTTGAGGAGCTCTACTTTCAGGTTTAAAAAATGAAATAGTTCCCCACAATTGTTTATTACAAAAAAAATTTAATGAAAATACCTTTCTAACCTCCCACTTGTTAACCTTCAATTTCTTGCTCTATTGGTTATATGGATGCAAATGCAATAACATGTAATATTGTACAAGTGTAACCACTATTTAGTTTTACATGCTTTAATTTAAAAAGTCATTAATGTCTTTAAATTATGTTAAATCACTATGATATGTTTTTGAATATTCAAAGAATAGTTTGAAATGAATCCAAGGAATATATAATATGTAAAATAAATTTTAAAATGATGTAATCAATATTTTATTACTATTGCATAATCACAAATTACCACCAATTCCTTTTGAAATGTTTGAAGATGTGTTTAAAAGCTTGAAAAGAAATACTGAGAAAGAGAGAGAAAGAGATATATATATATTCAAAGGTAAGGGATTGAAATCTTTGAACTAACATTAGTTTTATGACTACATATGTCATTGCATGTATGTGCCATGAACAACTACATGTGACTATATGATTATGTAGTTGATTCAAACTTGTCGCTTTTACCATCTAATCATAGATGTGGTCATAATTGTAAATGTTAATTCATGATTTTTGCAATTGTGGTCATACCAAGCACATGATTACATATATGATTGGACATGACACGTGGCTTCTACCTAACCTAACTTAGGCTACCTAATGTTGACCTACCTACCCACCTTACCCTACCTAGGTTAGCCCCTAGTTTAGGCTAACCCTAGGTTATGTTAACCCCCTAGGTATGAATATAAAGTTCATGTATAAGGACTTGACCCCTCACTTTCATGATGAGAAACCAAGTCCTTAACTAATGCACCAAATTCATAAGATGTTAAAATTTTGTCAAAGTATTATTATGAACATGTGTTTATTTCACACCTTCTTATGTATTATTAATTATGTAGGAAGGTAGGTAATATGTAGGCATGTAAATAGGATGTAAGTAAGTAATTATCTACCATTTAATAACCTACTAGCCTACAAGTCTATGTTGACTAATGTTTAACTTAGCCTAATTACCCACCTAACCTAACCAACTACATATAGGTTTGTTTTGTGTGAATGATAATCAAGATGTTGAACATGTAGAGATTATGTGTTGCATCTCATGCCATTATGGTCTAGCCAATGTATCACATCCAATAACACAAACAAGAAAGGGATTAATTTCATATTATAAAACAAATTTGGAATAACATTTCTAAAAATACATGTTGATGTAAACCATGTGCTATTGTTGCAAAATGGTTTGAAGAAGAAATTAATAATTTAGTGCAATGAAAAGAGGAAAGACAACCAATAAAAAATTAGACAAAACGTGTTTGGGGGATCTATTTCAAAAACAATTGTTGTGAAATATTCCTTCAAAAAGGATGATGTGTAATAAAAAGAGTCCTTTGAAGACTTGGAGTTTTTTATTGTGAAAAACAATTTGCCAATCAAATTCATGGAAAGTATTTGAATTAAATATCTAGCTTTTCACTTGTGTCCAAGGATTTTTTCCAATATAAAAGGCATTTTTCACACAAAATATTACCAAGGTTGGTAAAAAAATCTAAGGAGTTTTATGTTTTTCTAGCACTAGAAAAATATCATTGTGCAACTATTAGTTTTGATATATGGATGTCTAAAGAGGCATATGATGTGTTTGCTTTGGTCATTAACTTTTTGGGAAGTGATTGACAACCAAAACATGTCACTATTGACCTGTTTGACGCTATAGAAACTATCTAAAACATGTCCTGGTCCAAAGTTTGATAGATTTGTTAAACAAGTATGGCATAAGAAATTAAAATCATTATTTATGATAAAAATGAAGGGTCTAACCTCAATGCAATGACTAGTGAAATCAATTATGAGTTGTGAATCTCTTGGTTTAGAAGAAAGTTTTTAGTGAACTTAGTTTGGTCATTTTTTTTTCCAAATCATGTCAATATCACACAACATATGAAAAAGTGTGCAAACGTTTGAAATATGTTTCTATTGAATCTACATAAGCAAATTTGTAAAAATGTAGCACTTCACCCATTTTTTTTGGAAAAGGAAAGTAGGAATGAAACAAAGCCTATGTTGAAGCTGGAATTCCCCAAGGAAGCTAAATGCCTAATGAAAACAAGGTAGTGAATTTTTTTTATTTTAGATTATTTTTCAATTTTAGAACTTTTGCTTTTGATCATATAATATTAAACATTAAACTAATTTGGTTGTTATTTTTTTGTGAATTTATTAGCAAAATAATCATGTTTCAAGAGACATTATAGTTTTGGGCTATTGTGTTTTATTATAATAGCAAAACTATTGTGAAGGCTATTAGATGAATGCCACCTCTTCTAACATGGCACATCTTCGAAATTATTATGAATTGCATTTTTCATTGTCATTGTTTGTGTTTTAAACTAGTCCCATGGACATTAGTTACTTAATGATACATTACATTTTGCAATTTCCATGAATTTAAAACCTAAGGAAAAAAAAAGAAAATTTCCCTTTTTATATAATTTAATGGAAGACTATTCATGTGTTGTTGATGGGTTCATTTTACTAGTTTCTATAACATTAAATGGAATTTTGTGAAATATTGGATTTTTTCATTTCATTCCTAAAGAAATTATATGAAGAAAACAAATTTCACAAGATGTTTCCCTTGATGTTAAACCTTAGATTTAAAAGTTTTTTTATATTATTTTCATTTGTTGAAAGGAAGCAAGGTGTTGTTATTGTTGAAGAGGATGATAGGAAGTCTTTGTATCCTATGATGTTGAAATGCCATGAACATTTTCATCCCTTGATAGAATTTCAAAGGATTGTTGTCAACTAGAATATCTTTGATCATGATTATAATTTGGATATTTTTGAAGAGATTGCAAGTTTAAATGATGCAACAAAAGAATTTATCACAAGGAATTGTTGAGTTTTAGACAATGTCAAATGAATTTGAAAAACATCAAATGTTCATTTCAATAGTGAAAAAAACATGAATCAATGTTTCCTATTTTTGGTTTATTTGTTTGTCCAATTTTAAACATTGTTGAATCACAAATTGAGATGGAAAATATTTTTTCCTTGGCCAAAATAGTTATTAATCTTAAAAGTTGTCATTTACAAACTTTTTTATTTATTTTAAAGTTGATATTTCTGAACAAAAACTATTCTAGGTTGTAAATATATGTTTAATTTAATAAAATTCATTGAAATGGATGAAGATCTAAAAGAAAAGTCAAAAGCAAATTTGAAGGTGATTTTGAGAAAGATGAAATTATTAAATTATGAAAATATAAACAATAAATTGTTGACACCTATCAATTTCATTAGAAAAAAAAAATTACTTTTATTTTGTGATTTCAAAAAATCATAATTAATTTGTGAAAAGCGCTTAAATTTTTTGATTGTTCCCAAATTTATGAAAATTGACATTTTGAAAACCAAATTGTGAATAAAAAATTGAATTTGATTTTGAAATCCTTTGTGAAAACCATATCTAATGGGTATCCTTAAAAAATAATTCCTACCCAACATTCGTCATTATGTAATAACATTGCAACCTAAAGAAATTGCCCAAAGAAAAATCAATTAAAAGAATTATTATGATACTTAGGGAGTAACCGCCCAATATCATAATAAGAAAATAAAAAAAACTAATACAAGCATTTCAAAGAGTGAAATGCCTACATGGGCCTTCTTGTGTACATGCGGGTTAATTTTGGAAGTTTAGACCAAATTTACTATATTGGAAATTATTAAAATTAATTAATTTAAAACTTTTATTTACTTAATGATTAAATGATTGATAATTAATTTTTTAGATTATTTATTTATTTATTTATTTATAAAAACCTGCTATGTTCTTTGCCCCCTATTGGCATTGAAGAAATTCCACATTAAAGAAAGAAAAAAAGAAAATTGAGGGGATGCGATTCCGCCACATCAGCATCTACATGGACAAAAAGGAGAGCCTGGTGTGTGGGCAGTGATGAGCTCGAACTTTTTGGTCGACGTGTTGCAATAGAACACGACCACTATGAGCCCAGTTCACACCGGAACGGTTGCGGACAGAAAGAAGCCTCCAGAAACCCCTAAAACCCCTTCTCCAAGTCTTCTCTCGCAGGCTTCTTCTTCGCCGCTTGCTCGCACGCCGATTTCCTCAAGATCTCACTCTCCCTCTTTATCCATCGGTCGCTCACTCAATCACTCACTCTCTGTCTCTCTCTGTCTCCCCTTCTCTCTCTTTTGTTGCTTTTTCTGCGCATTTGTGGCTTTGTGTGAGATCAGAAGCGAAGGGAGACAGGCCAGAGAGAAGGTGTGATGGCGAGGGTGGGGATGTTGGCAGCCCGGCTGCTGAAAAATAACGCGAGATGTCACGGTTCACATCTTATTTCACATGTATGTACCCTCGTATCCATACTTGTTTCTTCGTGTTTTTTTTTTGCTTCCGGGGGGGCGGGGGAGGGGTTGTGTGGAAGACGCTGTTTTAGGAGGAGAGTTGTAAATGTTTTTGTTTCTTCTTTTAGGAGTCGGAGATGGTCATTTCTGTACTTTGTTCAAGAATCTATTCGTGGTTACTGTTTATGAAAGGCCTTAAACCCCTGCTGCCTTGTGGGAAGGATAATGGCAAAGAGAAGGAAAGAGAAAAAGCTAATTGGAATAATGGAGTTCTGCCTGGTAGGGTTTATGGTACAAGAAACAAGTGCATGACAATCCCATGTAGATCGGAAAATGTTTGATTGGCATGCAACCTTTAGTGTTGTGTGATGTCTGTCAAGAAACATTTTTTTCTTTTCTTTATTGGCCGAGTTCTGGTGTTAGGACATCATAGTCCCTAGCCCTCCAGGGCCCAAGGTTGTCACAGATAAGACTTTGAGTAAATGGCAGAAGAAGAAATATTTATTTGGAATAGACATAATACCATATTGAATTTTATCATACTGTTGAAAACTGTTGTTTTTTTCTTTTTTCTGGAGAAACTGGATGTAGGCATTATGGATGTGATTTGTGGGATCGAACCTGACAATGATTGCTGCTTTGTTTGTTCTGCAGGCCTCAGAAGCACAAACATCAGGTTTGACACCATCTTGGCTGCGAGGATTGACCAATGCAACCAGATCTTACAGGTTTGGCATCGGTTCTTTTTCAGATTCATGATGATATTTGCAAACTACTGCAAGGTGCAAGTTTCAATGGAGCTTGCCTTTTTAGAGGGAGAGTCTGATGTGACCATTGGTTACCCTGGTGTTTGCAGCTCCAAAGCAGCAGGGAGTGATGTTATTGGCATTGATCTAGGTACCACCAACTCATGTGTTGCAGTCATGGAAGGGAAGGTAAGAACTTGATTTGTGTCAATGATTGCTATGGTGTTGAGCATTTGAGAACAAAGGGGGGATTTAGTCAACATGCCCCATTTTGACTTGCAATCAGAGAGTGCGCTTCCTTTACTGTGTAATATAGTCTTCCTTTTTGTGTTATTGTCAGCTTGCTGGGTTTCCCCTGTTTCTGACTGGTCTTTGGAATGGTGTTTCTTAACTGAGTTTGATATTATTCTATTTGTGTATAGATGCCACGAGTTATAGAGAATGCTGAGGGGGCTCGAACAACACCATCAGTAGTGGCCTTCACACCTAAGGGTGAGCGACTCGTTGGCACACCAGCAAAGCGCCAGGCTGTGACCAACCCAACCAATACGCTTTTTGGCACAAAGCGTCTGATAGGTCGTCCTTTTGATGACGCACAGACACAAAAAGAGGCCAAGATGGTGCCATACAAGATTGTCCGAGCACCCAATGGTGATGCCTGGGTTGAGGCTGGTGGTCAGAAATACTCACCAAGCCAGGTGGGAGCTTTTGTTTTAGGGAAGATGAAAGAGACAGCAGAGTCCTATTTGGGTCGGCCAGTTTCCAAGGCAGTCATTACTGTCCCAGCATACTTCAATGATGCACAACGGCAAGCCACAAAGGATGCTGGACGTATTGCAGGGCTTGATGTTCTGAGGATCATCAATGAGCCCACGGCTGCATCATTGTCATATGGCATGGATCGCAAGGAAGGGCTGGTGGCCGTCTTTGATTTGGGGGGTGGAACCTTTGACATTTCAATCTTGGAGATTTCAGGAGGTGTCTTTGAGGTATGTTGTCACCTATCCAGATGTTGGAGTATCACTCATTTTCTTCACTTCAATGTGCTTGTTCGACTAAATGGTGTGCTCAGGGTTTTAGTTTAATGTTTCAATGACATTCATAGTTGTTGGGGGGGGGGACTATTTGAATTTGGGCCAGCATTTCTGCCCCTTGTTGTTTTGGGGAAGGGGTAAGATGTCTGCTCTTCTTCCTGTTTCCAGTGCTGAAATTTTGAACTATTGCATCCACCAGGTGAAGGCCACTAATGGAGACACCTTTTTGGGAGGAGAAGACTTTGATAATGCACTTTTGCAATACCTTGTTGATGAGTTCAAGAAGGAGCAAAGCATTGATCTGTCATCAGATCGGCTGGCACTGCAGCGCTTGAGAGAGGCAGCTGAGAAGGCCAAGGTGGAGCTCTCCTCTACACCTCAGACTGATATTAATTTGCCCTTTATTACTGCTGATGCTTCTGGTGCTAAGCACCTGAATGTGACACTCACACGGGCCAGGTATGAGCAACTAGTGAATCACCTGATTGAGCTCACGAAGCAGCCTTGCAAGGACTGTCTCAAGGATGCTGGTGTAACAGCCAAGGAGATTGATGAAGTACTGTTAGTGGGAGGCATGACTCGCATGCCTAAGGTCCAGGAGGTTGTGCAGAACATCTTCAACAAGGCTCCAAGCAAGGCAGTCAACCCAGATGAGTGTGTGGCCATGGGTGCGGCTATCCAAGGCGGAGTTTTGCGTGGTGATGTTAAGGACATTCTTCTGCTGGATGTAACACCTCTGTCCTTGGGTATTGAGACACTGGGAGGAGTGTTCACACGACTAATCACTCGTAACACTACTATCCCCACCAAGAAGAGTCAAGTGTTCTCAACAGCAGCTGATGGGCAAACTCAGGTCGGTGTGAAGGTGCTTCAAGGAGAGCGTGAGATGGCAGCCGACAATAAAATCCTTGGGCAGTTTGATCTTGTAGGTATCCCCCCATCACCCCGTGGAGTTCCTCAAATTGAGGTTACCTTTGACATTGATGCCAATGGTATTGTAAATGTCTCTGCTCGAGATAAGGCAACCGGGAAGGAACAAGCTATCACAATCCAATCATCAGGAGGCCTGTCAGAGGCGGACATCCAAAAAATGGTGAGGGATGCCGAACTTCATTCCCAGAAAGATCTAGAGCGGAAACAGGCAATTGATGCAAAAAATGAGGCTGACACCACAATCTATTCAGTTGAGAAGAGCTTGACTGAGCATAAGGAGAAACTGCCCCAGGATGTAATTGATTCTATTACCAATGCAGTGGCTGATTTGAAGAAGTCCATGGAGTCTGAGAATGTTGAGGACATAAAACAAAAGATATCTGCTGCTCAGACAGCTTCAATGAAAATTGGAGAGACACTAATGAAGCAACAGCAGCCCTCAGGGTCAAGTGCATCTGGTACTGGGTCAGCTGGTGGCCAAGCAACAGAGGCAGAGTATGAGGATGTGAAAGAGGGAAAGAAATGATTGGAATGGAGATATCAGAATCCAAGATGAATTTCTTGGACAGATACCACAAATGGCTAACTAGGTTTTGAGGATTTGCAGCAGAGATTAGAGAAAAAAAAATAGTTCATCTTATATTCCCTTTTGGGCTTTTGTTAACGGAGTATTTAGTTTTTTGGCCAAAGCAAATGGAGTTTTGTCAGTGACTATGGACTGGCAAAACTGAGGGTTTGAGCACTGGTGCCAGGTCAGACTTTTCAAGTGGTTACAGGACATTGCTTTTTAGGGGTAGCTCCAAAGTAGGAAGGGTTCATCTAATCAGAAGCTACAAATTGCAGGAAGTTCCAAATTCTAACCTTCTCTACCAGTTGTAAGGTGGGGGAGTATTACTGATTATTGTTACTATGTGCAGAATTTTGGGCCTAATGATATGTCTCAGAATGTTTTCAGACATATTAGTGACATAGTCAGTTAGGAGAATTTTGATGAAAAACAGGAATGCTTATGGATGGAGCTGAATTTGAGCATTGCTACAGATATGTCAATACGCAATTTGAGGGTCCTTTTCACTTTATCTGAACTTGCACTGCCCCCGCTTGGACAGAACTTGGTCTGAACACACTATGTCTAATTTTTTGCTGTCTGTTAGGCTTCCAAATTAGAAGGGAACCTGCATACTCCAATACTACAGATAGGATGCTGACTGAAGATTATCAAGAATGGCTGGAGTGAACCAACAAGCTACTGGTGCACCATCCATTGGAAGCCCCTTATGATTCAGTTCTGGATGAAACCTAACTGAGTTGATGTTGGGTTTCACTTTGCTAACCTGTTTCATGAAGGACAGTCTCTATATGCAGGTAGGTAGGTAGGAGAATAGTTGGTTAGTAGCTGAGTAGATGCATGTAGATGGTTAGTACAGGGGTAAGGGCTGGTGGATTTGTTAGTATGTAACTTCTTGGATCTAGCTGTGATGCAAAGTTCTCAAGGTATATCTTGTGATGTTTTTTGATAGGCATTTTCAACCAGAGTATGCAGGTATCAATATGATTTGTATGCCTCATGTTCATTCCAATATTTTCAGTAGTGCTAAGTTGGGAGGTTATCAATAGTCAATTTTACAGGTTTTTGAGGCTTTGTAGTTCTAAAGATTTTCTTTCTCTCAGCAGATGATCAGTCTTATTGTCCTTCTGAAGCATTAACGGGCCCCTCTAAAGATTTCATTCAAGAGGACTAAAGGATTTCTCAATTTTAAAAATTCCTTTTTTGGAATTCCAGCATTTGCAGTATTCTGAATGATTTTTTATAGTCTTGTAAGTGGGGAGGTTCTTGTAAGTCCACTTGTTCTATGTTCATTCTTTTGGTCCTTTTCTGTGTTTAGTCTTCTTTGTTGCGTGTTTTTTGTTGCTAGCCAGTAGCATGCCTGAGTCGTCTCTTTACTTTGTTTGATGGTCCCTAAACAAGTGTGAGACTGACATTGTTGGTCATATGACAGACATGTTTATTTTGATTTTCTGTCCTTGTTTGCTATTTGTTTTAGTTCTCAGTTTTGTCTTGCCTTCTTTGGAAATTTCTGTGACTTATGAAAAAATGTTAACCTTGCTTTTTGTTTTCTTAATCACAAGGATGGAGATTTCCCAACTCTTATGAGGGGTATATATATGTTAGTGGGTAAGTAGTGAAAACAGAAACAGAGCTGACAACCATGAAAAACTGGGGAACTGGAATGCAAGGGAAAAGTGTTTCATGTCCACCTACCATCCATCTCTTGTTGGGCAATGGTGACAGTTGGTTCACTGCAGTCACAAAGAGTTAACCGGCCAAGCTCTTACAATCCTCATCAACAACAGATACAGGTGCACAACACATGCCATTCCAAACAGTTCGTGTTTACAGCAACTGTAGCTCTTCTGAAACTGGCTGATATGTACACAGGAATTGAAAAGCAGAGAGCAGAAAAAACCACTTGAGTTTTGAGATATCAGCTTTCAACCCCCCTTGTAGCATTGCTCTAGCTACAGCATTTGGTAGGCAAATCCAGCAAGCAAGAATACTCTTGCCTGAGTTGCTGAGAGAGAAAGGTCAGTCAGTAAGATCCGAGTTCTGCTTTTCTCATAAGCAAATGACAAGCACAGATTGCCTGCAGTAGAGAGAGAGAAGGAGAGCAGCACAAGAAAGAGTGGTGGAGTAATGCAGCTGAATGACAGCTCTGAATCTTCTTCCCAATAAAGCCATAATTCTCACTGAAATTGAGGATTTGTTGACAAGCACCCAAGGGAGAGAGAAGCTGGGACTCAGCAGCTATTTCAGATGACAAATACCACATTTGTGTTTCACTCTTTTCTCATGTCCCACAATGTGCTGTTTTATGTAACGAACTGAGTGGCAGAGACTCGGCCCTGATGAAGGGAAAATTGTATGTTGTCAGTTTGTCTGTTTCTGCTTAGTTGCATTTTTGTTGTGTGCAAAAATGGTATCCAAGTTACTTGGCAAAAAAAAAAGCCAGCAAATTGAAGAAGGGATTTGCAAGCAAAACTTTCAATGTTGCAATCTTGGACTGGTATATATATATATATAGGCCTGAACATGGTATGAACATTGGTATAAGGACCCTAGCAAGGAAAGTGCTCTCTCTCTAGTTCTTGGAAGGTGACAGTGGAGGTTGGCCTCACTACTTGGCAAACTCTCAAGAAACATAGGCTCAAGAGGGTCTCATTTATGCAGAGTAGAATTTAGTGGGACTTTTATCACCAAGTGGTCTAACCAGGATGTCTTTAGTTTGAAAGAGGACTCCATTTGTTGGAGGTCTAGGTTATAAGTCAGGTTCTAGGGTCCTTTGGACCAGAGGTTCCAAATTGGAATCATCATTGAACCCAAACTGGATAATTGATCCCCTTTTCAAAATTTAATTTGAACCTGAATCAGAGTTGCTACCACATTTTTAAATATAGGTTTGGGTTCTCTAGGTATATATATATATATATATATATATATATATAAGATGGGTTGTACATTTGATTAATTTTACATAATTAATATTACATAATCTTCAGCTTGAACTATGTGCATTAATTAAAAATAATAATATAATATTAAAATTTTATTTAATTGAGTGTAATGAAAATGAAATCGAACCTAGTCTTAAACTGGACTGGCTCTAAATTGTTTGTGAAATTCTCTGAAGATTTTAGAAATTCAAAGAACTAGTCTCAAGAACAAACCAGAGCTTGCTTCCATTAAATTTTATTTATTTTTAATTTGAAAGTTAGAACTCAGACCAAAGGTTCCTTTTGAAATAACAAACAAACAACACTGATAATTACCTACCTTACACCAATTTCAATCCCAGGTTTCTAGTTTATACTGGTGTTGGTCTGGTATCACTCTTTTGATATACCAGCCTGGTCCTGGTATATAGGTCTGTCCTGAAATGAGGCACCAGACTGGTACTGGTACCAGAGTATTTCTCAAACTCATATACCATTCTGGTATCAACAATTCAAGGAACCCAATTTTATGATGCAATAGTATCAATATCAATATGAATAATATGATACCAGCTGGTATAAATTTTTAACTCTGGTATAAACCCAATGTCTCATTAGGGTTGAATTTTCCAGGGTTTCATCCACTCCATGTTGTGCATAACCAAGCCAATTAGGGTTGAAATATGAAAACCAGATTGCAGCCATTGAAAAACAGAAAGAAACAAGAGACATGCTTGAAAGTTCAACAAGAGAGCAGCCAACTTCGCTCATGAGAAGATTTTAAGTGCAAATTTAAAATAAGAAAATGGGTACAACTTGAAGCACATAATCATAGCAAGATTGATACCAAGGGAGAAGGCAACTCTAAACGCGCAACACTGATATGCACTCTGGTATTCAAACCCCAAAACCAGGCTGGTTGGGTGTCTCTCTGGCTGTTTTTGGCGCAATACATACCCGGGGGTATGATGCTGATATTGAACTGGTACCAGGTGGATGGATACCAAACTGATCGGGTTTGCAATACCAGTGTTGATACCAGTGCATATACCAGGGGATGACCAATATACCAGACCAACACTGGTTTATACCTACCTGATACAAGGCAAAAATGAGTCTGGAACCCAATACCAGGACCTGGTATGAAAGTTCTAAAAAGGATCCAATACCAAGAGCTTTACAACACCCAATACCAGAATCAGCGTGCGTGGTGAGTTCAAAAGCTGGATACCAGATGGTTGTGACCTGGTGTCTCCAACCCTAACAATGGCAATGGTCCAAATGAAGCTCCTGAATCTTCTGCCAATTTCTTTTTTTTTGGTACAGAGCAGGCGACAGCCTGAAGAGCTTCTACCTTGGCAGCCTGTGCAAAGTTCAAGTGCAAAACTGTAGACAAACCCTTGGTTTTGACCTCTGACCCCAAAAAGGAAAGAAAAAGCAAAAGAGCTTTTGAAAGATTTTTAACTGTTAGCAGCAACCCAAAGTGAAGGATAAACTCATTTCACATTCTTGGGGTCTGCTGCAGAGCATGGTGCCAGTCATTCTTCTTCTTTCTTACAAAGGCCATGTGCACAACAAGAGAGATCTGACTTTTATCTATCTAGCAGAAGAGTTGCTTCTAGCAAAAGGTTAACAAGCTGTCCCACTTATTCCAGACTCTCCTTTGCAATATTTTGCTTGGCAAGAATAATGGACAAGTCCAACAGGCATGAGACAGTGGCTGCTAGTCTGCTCTGCTCTGGCAACAACGGCCCTTTTGATTTAGTGTGTACTTACAGACATTCCTAATTGGAACTTTGCTTTGCCAAAGCTTCCTTCACTTGCTGGCTGCCATTAATATGTTCATCTGATTTGGTGCTAGCCTAAATGTGTAAGCACCATCAAGACAGACACACAGACACACAGACAGACACACAGACAGCAGCAGGTAATATTAATGACTTTCTGTGTCAGTGAGATCAGGAGGCAAAAGGCCAGAGTGAACCAACAGCCACCAGCAGACCACCATTAGGGATGGATGAATAGTGGGTGGATGGGAAACACTTTTGTAGTGACAATTCTAGTTCCCTAGCTAACTAACCACAGTGGTGACCTAAGTTGGCTGTTTTCTTTTGTTTTTTTAACCCTTTTTTTTTTTGGGTTGATAACTCTGGCGACAGAGCCTCAACCCTAAGTGGCTGTTTTTTTACTACCTACCCAATAACAACAACCCACTAGCCCTTACCTAAAATACTAATAATCATCTACATGCATCTACCTATCTGTTAGTCAATTACTCTTTTCCCCTACCTAATTAATTATCTACTTACTTACCTATCTACCTACTTGCGTGACTCTTTTTTTTTTACAAAATAAGTTACCAAGATGAAGCCCGACGACATCAACTCAGCTCATTAGAGGATTTCCACAATTGGTGTGGGGCCACCAGGGTGACATGTTGGTACCTTCACCGTTTGGAGTGAGGCCTCTTAGTGGCCATATTAAGCCCAAAAAATGTTAGATTTGAACTCAGAGACCCTGATTTAATCTTCAATGGGGCATTTGAAATATTTGAAAATAATTCAAATGAATTTTTGGATTTTTATCATGGTACCAACAAAGGCTCTGGTTCACCCAAGGCAATGGTGTACTTGTGGCTGTTTTGGGTCCCAGTGACCAAGAAGCAAAATTGCTTTGGGTACAGGGTAAAACTGGATGAGGGCAATGACAAAAGCCATCTGAGGAAAATGCACTCTTTAGCCACACAGGCAAAATATAGAAATTCATCGGCCTTTGTTGCCTCTTCAACACCCATTGCAACAAAAGCTTTGAAATAGGACAAGTAAAGTCCGAAGAAATCTACAAAGAATGTTGTCATGGTTCATATGGGTGCATAATTTACTATCTCCACTTACAAGTCCATGATGGCAGTTGATTATATCCATAATAGCTCAGATCTTGTAAGCATATACAAGACAACAACAACAGCCAAAAGTTACCTCAAAAAATCAATCAATGTTATTGAAGCCACTACTACAAGCAAAGTATTCCAAAGACACTCACTCAGTTGCCCAAGAGACTTCAAAACCGCATACCTATTCACACACTAAAAGACCATCACTAGAAGAAGAAAAATCAATGCAAGGGACAACTACTATTGGCAATATATGTAATATATACCATTACTGTAACTGGAATCCTTTCCTTTTTATTTGTGAGAGAAAAAGAATAGAACCCTGCTGAGAGATCACACACACACACACACAATAATCAACTTGTGGTGCACACAAGCCAACAACAACAACAACAAACTGTCAACAAACTGGTATGTATGTACCTAGAAAGAAACCAAAACCACCACCAAATTTACTTAAAAGCCCAAGTAGGCTAGTGCAAGAATGTTGGTTTCTAACAATTTTTATCTTCTTCTTGTAACTGAAGCCAGCACCTAGTAGGTGAAAAGGGGAGCTAACAAGCAATCCCAGAATCCAATTGGGAAACAGACTTTTTTTGGGTAGTTTAAAAAAACCACTAAAAGACATTCTAAGTATACTACCAAGCTAGTTGGATTATTCCCTTCTCTCAATGGATTTGGTTTTTCCTTTTGGGTTGGGGTTGGGGGGCAGAGGTGGGGGGAGAGGGGGGGTGTCCCTGCTTGAGTCAGAGATGATGCACCCTAGTGACAACTGGAGTAACTTGTAAGAGGCCAGATTTTAATGAAGACCAGAGCTGCCAATTTTGTCCTTACCCAGCTCCCACCACAGCTGATGGATCCCACTCAGACTAGGCACAAATGGAGGAGGATCTCCAATTTATCCATCCCTAGTTTGCCACATCTAATTTGTAGCATTCTCAACTTGGACTTAGGTAGCATTCTCCTTTTGTGGTTCCAGTTCCTCCCTGGATTGGTGCCTTGCCTTTGTTAGTAGTAAAGTTTGGCAGGTGTACAAGAAATTTGAACCAAAGCATTGTACATATGGAGGGCCATTCGTGGGTCCCCAAAACCTGTTGGTGGCCTTCATCCCTCCATTAAGTGGCCCTTGTATAAGGGATCTTCTTCACAAAGCACACTTAAATGTTTTTTTTTTTTTTTTTTTAAATTTACCCCTATTTGGGGGGTTCTGAAAATTTTTTTCCCATTCTTGGGGACATTGCCCCGTTCTGGAAAAGGCCTTACCCCCTCCTTTGTTCTTTCCCCTCCCATTTTTGTTTCCCATC
>Ga0116231_10003090_pt1 | contig 34783 bp, 18 predicted proteins | sample S1TSphgellanicum_2_FD_89695 | JGI IMG/M metagenome (GOLD analysis project Ga0116231, IMG submission 89695) | Host-associated microbial communities from peat moss isolated from Minnesota, USA - S1T2_Fd - Sphagnum magellanicum MG | ecosystem: Host-associated > Plants > Peat moss > Unclassified...
ATTGAAAAAAAGGAAAGAAAGGCGTGAGTAACGGCTTAGGACCATGGTAAAGTAAAATCGTGAGGTCAAAGGGAAAAAATTGAGGGTGTAAGTAAAGTTGTTGGGGGAAAATGGAAGAGGTGATAAGGGTTTTTCCTTCACCTTCCAATGGCCACCAAGCTTGGAACCTTCCAATGGCCACCTAGCTTGGAACATTCCATTGGCCACCAAGCATGGAACATTCCAATGGCCACCAAGCTTGGAACATTCCATTGGCCACCAAGCTTTGGATCCACCTTCACCTCCCTTCTCCTTTTCTTTAAAAGGCGGATTTAGATGATTGGGAGCTTTCTTTGCCTCGGGGATAATTTTCATGTAATCTTGAACACTTGTTTCACAAGCTTCTTGAAGAGTAAAATAATGTTTAGTGTTGGTAGAGGGAAGAAGGAAGAAAAATAGAATAAAAATCTAGTGATAGTGTTAGAAGGTTGGAACTCTAGAGAAATCTCAAAAACCCTCTCGAGTTTCATAGCATAACTTTTTACTAGTTTAGTTGCAAATCTTGAAAATTGGTAGCAAGTTATGCCTTGTTGTTAGCTTTCTAGAGAGCTATGGCAAGCCAGATTTGAACAATCTATGTGTGAGAAACAACATTTTAAATGACTAGTGGTCTGCAGCAAGGATTAATCATCACCTTTGTAAAACCCTCTCGGGTTTGGTAGTATAACTCCTTACTGTCGTAGCTACAGATCTTAAGATTTGGTAAGTTGGTGCGCCTTGTTGTTAGCTTTCTAGAGAGCTATGGCAAGCTAGATTTGAACAATCTATGTGTGAGAAAAAACATTTTAAGTGATTAGTGGTTTGCAGCAAGGTTGAACATGGTGTTAAATCCTTAAACATTGGTTTGGATGAATAACAATTTGGCATAAAGTCCTAGAACGTGTAGTGTGTGGGCTTGAAAAAATATATCTATCAGTTTTAATCATAAATTATGCATAGGAGGTAGGTTACTTGATTTCAACTACAAACGCAACTTAACATTTAGAATTGCACTAGCATTCTTTCCTTTGCCAGTAGCATTTGTGCTTGCAAGCATAATCACCTTGTAGAACCGGGAGTAGAGGGACGAAAAGTCACCTCACAGTCGTGCTCAAGTCAAGGCAACTAAGAGGACGAGAACGGGAGTACCTAGTTAAATGGAAAGGATACCATTCGATAGAAGCTTCTTGGGTGAATGAATCCGACATGGAACATGCCTAAGAAGCCATAGAAGAGTTCCACACTAGATCAGCAAGGAAGAAAAGACGTAGAGTGTGATGAGGACATCACCCTTTTTTTTAGTGGGGCAGAATGTCACATAAAATGTACCACATCAAGTTGCAAGGGAAATAAAGGCTTTAAAACTTCCAAGAGATTGTATCATGAGAAAATTGTATAAGGCAAATAGAATTGTAAAGTGACATGGGACAAATGGAACTTTCTTGCGTAGGCCCAAATCAAAATCGGACTCCTACTTTGGGGTTGAAGAAACTTGGCCCCAAAAGAGGAGGCAAGCAAGGTGAGCTTGCGGGGACATGCACATGCCTTAAGTGCATCCCAAAGGGTTGGTTGGTAGTGTGGCCAACGCGGGAAGTCATGACCCCACTCGCATACTTTAAGTGTAGTTTGGGACTTGGGTTTGGCAAACCCAAGTGTTGCTTCTCGTACCTTGATAAGTAAACCTTTTAGTTAAGGCTTTGTTGTTGTGACCAAGGCACAAGATAGGAAAAGGAGACATGTCAAGTTAGCTTAGGTCAAGAGTAGACTTGACTTAAGTTCCTCATGAGGGGAAGAATGAAAAAGTTCCTTCCAAATGAGGAGCTTCGTCAAATTAGGCTAGTTTAGTCCTCTTTTGACAAAGCCTTGGAAGAGGGTTTTCTACAAGACCCTCTTGGACTTGTCAAGAAAGTGTTGGAATTGTGGGGACGCCTAAGTTAACTTGAGACAAGGTCCAAGCCGCAAAAGTCGGCAAATGGACAAGGATCCAAAAAGAAAACAATTGCAATTGTGCGAAGGAAAATTTTAAGTGTCAATGAGGACATTGACCTTTTCTTCTAGTGGGGGAGAGTGTTGCAACCCCACTTTGGGGCTAAGTGTGAGAATGCAACTCACACTCCCAAAAGTGGGAAAATGGAGTCCTCCGAGACTCCCAAAAACTCAAAAGACTATTAGAGGGGTCAAATCTCCTTGCCTTGTTGCGTTATTTATATTAATGAAAACATCTTGAAGCGTAGATGTCCAAAATGGCCTCGCATTGCCCATTTAGACATTTGCAGCCCAAGTTATGGGCAAAAGAAGCGCCGGGAGTCAAACTGGCAGTTTGACTCCCGACCACTAAAAGTCAGGAATTGACCTCTTATCGACATTGCCTCAAGGAATGCGACACGGAGTTGGAAAGCTCTTGACGAGAGCTACAACTTTGGTTTAGAGCTTGTCCCAATCCAAGTTTGGGGCGAGGAGCTATGACCGTCCAAAGTCTCGGGACTCCAACCCGGGACAGTTTCGGGACTCCAACTTGGGAGACCCAGGAAAAAGAGTCATTTAGATGTAGCCTCGGCGGAGAGTTGCAGAGTATACTATATGGGGGAAGGTGGTGGCTTCCCCCAAGTCTGGGCTGTGGTGAATCAAGTAGCCCAAGTTGCCCGTGGCTTGTCCCAACACCCAAGGGTGTTCCCGAATGCTAACTAACCCTTTGTGGTTGGTGTTTGGATGCAGATTCAAGCTTGATCTTCTAGTCCATCTTCCTAGTCTAATCCCGAGACTTCTAGCACGCCCCTCTACCCCTCTTCAGTGTTGGAAGTCGGGAGCGCCTTTCAAGTCCCAACTTTTCGCAACTCAACATAGTTGGACCCTCAAGTGGGTTCAACCCGGGACTTGGGAGTGCGTCACTAATGATGAGAACATCATGTGTTTTAAAATCATTAATTGCATGAAAATAAAAAAGTAACAAAACCATAAAATAAATTCAATCCCCTTGAACTCCAAATGTGAAAGACAAATTCATATCATATTTCTGTTCACCCATTTTCCAACAACATTTAGACAATGTAACAAATTATCACAAAACCATTCAAGGTCAACATAATTAGTTGGGACAAACAAACGACAATGAAATGATCTTGAATTATAAAAATTGGGCTTGATTTTAAATCGTCCCATTCTACTAGCGTTGGCCTTAAATATAGTTTTGTAACCTCACAACCTAATCACATAATGTTGCAACCCTAACATTGGGTTTGCAACTAGGTGTGGAGTGCAAAGGCCCATGAGGCTAAGAGAGTGTGTTCAGGTGTGAAACACACTTTCATGAATGGGGGAGAGTGCAATGGATGGAATCTAATGATTCCTAAGTGCCCTCCCACTTTGGGAATTGCACTCATGCAAGAGTTGTGAATGTTTAGAACATTGGTTGGAAAGGCAAACAAGCATCAAATTGGGCCACCATGACACCATTAGAAATTATTGAAGCTTAGATGCTTCAATTATCCTTGCATTGTTCATTTAAACCTAATTTGCATGAGTTATGATAAAAAGAAGGGGGCGGGAGTCAAATTGAAAATTTGACCTTCAACCACAAACCCCTTGAAAGCAAGGGTTAAATGAGGTGCAATTGAGGCGTGTTATACACCATCGAAAAGATCTTTTTTAGAGTTATAAGATATTGCCCTTGTATTTTCAAAAAGCTTTGATTTTAGAAAGATATGAGTGTCCAAAGTTTTGGGACAACAAGAATCCCAGTTTTGGGACTCTCACTTGGGAATCCCGAAGAAAAATGACATTTGGATGTAGTCCCCATGGAGAGGCACAAAGTATATTGTAGGGAAGGGAGTGGTGCCTCCTCCCAAAGGTTGCAAGCTGTGTAAAGCTTGTCCTTGAAGTTCTCCTTGCTAAGTCTGTCACACCACTTTCATTCAACTTACATTAACTGCCTTCTTTTCTTGGTTGTGCAAGTTGACCTCATTTTGAACTCTCACTTGTGAGTTTGTCGTAGTTTCATCCTGGAGTTTCAACATGCCCTCCTACCCCCAAAGTGCTACAAGTTAGGGAGAATGCCCCAATTCTTTTCTTTTTCCGATGCTTCACTTTGGGACCCACATTTGGGTCGCTTAAGGAGTTTGGGGGCACGTCACATAATGTATCAAATACCTACCCATAAAATTTAACTGAAGCATATAAAATTTTGTTATGTTATTTTTCAACTTTGATATGTTTAATCATAAATTAAATTTGGCACATGAAAGGCAAATGGAGATATTAACCATCACTACCATAAATTACTGCAATTTTTTCTACACTTTCTACTCCATCACTTTCCCTTCCACTAGGCACATCAATAACCAAATTTGTTACAACAACTATAATACCTCCTATAATCACAAGAGGTTGAATTGATTTATCAATGGAAATTGGAGCTCGCAAACTTACACATGCATTAAATGTTTTTAACCTAAATGAGTCAAACTCAATAGGGTCAATTTGAACTTTATTTATTATTCATTTCCCATGAGGTTCCTTCTTCACAACTATTTTCCATCCTTTTTCCTAAGGGTCACCAGAAAAAAAACTTGATCTATATGTAATGGGAAAGCAAATGATTGGTCTAAAATGGGAATTAAGGACCCAAAGTTTACAAGAGTGAAACCATATTCATCTCTCTTCATCGTTACAATATTTCAATGTAATTAGCTTTCACCTAAAGGTTGCACAACAAAACAATAAGGTTTAGTACCCGATGATTCAATTCTAGAATCGCTTCAACCCATCCCACATATTCCAATTTTGCAACCATTGTTCTCTAGTCAATTAGTCTTGACATGCATTCAAAAATTGTTGTCACACCATTATCATGTGTTGTCAAATGTTCTTCAGCACTTGAAACCCAAATTTGTTACCAAATGCCCACATTGCTCTATAAGTCTTAGCCTCAAGTGTAGGCGGCATGGATACATGCACCACATCTTTCAAATTTATCCCCTTCCTTGATTGCTATATTAATTATTGAACTTTTTATCCATTATAAAAATGGGGGCATTTCTCTAAGGTGATCTGGGGGAACACATGAACCCTTGCTTGAGATCAACCTAAGGCATATTTGAATTCACTCCTCTTTCAATTTTGTGTTTGTACTTCTTCCGCATATTTCCTGCCACAATTTTCATTGCCAACTTAATTCAGCTAAATGAACTTTGAAACAATGTCATGACAAATTATTAAATTTTCAATCAAAGTTAGTTATTTTATTAATTTTTATACAATTTGTGTTTATGGTAAAGGATTGTAGTAGCATATATGCTGAGAAATCTAAATTTGACATCATTATGGAAAAGGTACATGCGCGATGTTGACATCAAGTCCACATTTTGTGGCACAAATGAATGTGCCATATCCTGGAAGTCTGCACTCATGATTTGTGTATGCCCATTTCCTTGAAGCACTTCATCATTCATACAAGCATATTTTTTCTCATCCCAAAGTCTTCAACTTATGGCTGCAAAGTCTTGTGCAAAACCCTAATGCTTCTTCTAGTGCATAGTCTTCTACCATGTTCCCTTTTGATTTTGCTTTATTTTTCACAAATCCTTTTAAGGGTTTTGAGGTAACATTCAATAGGGTACATCCACCTTGTGTGGACTGGACTGCATAGTTCTAATTATTCCACTAAATAGATCAAGAGGTGTGTTATAACATCAAAGAATGAAGGAGGGAATTCTCATTCCAACAACAACAATGTTAATGCCACATCTTGTTTAAGATCCCCCATTGTGGCCAAGTCCACAATTTTTGAACACAACTCTTTGAAAACTCGTGATAGATGAATAAGGGCCATTCTATAATCCTTTGTTAGGAGATTCCATAAGCACAAAAGCAAGATCTCTTGCATCACCACATGATAATCATGTGACTTCATCCCCTTCATCTCCATGTAATTCTCTTTCTTAATGAATACACATAATGAGATGGTGTTTTTAAGTTGCCAACAATTAATACGAATTACCTTTTTTTTTCCTTCATATGTCAACACAAATGATCTTGTAGGTTTAATCATCCTATCCGTAACCTCTTGTAGCCATAGATGTGGACATATGCCACATTCTTTGAAGTCTTCCTAAACTATTGGCATTCCTTTGCACCAAACATTATCTTCATGACATTTTCACATGGATTATTTTCATAGTGCATCACATCCAAAGTGTTGCAAATTATCAAACCCTAGCCAACAAGAAAGCAATGCATGAGATTACATTCAATATCTAAAATTCACTAAATCACCATCCCCTAGAAACCATAATGACATATTTATCCAATTTAGAGATTACAATTTATAAAAATAGTTCAACATTAAGGCATAGTAATTAATTTACGTCCCAATATGGTAATTGAAACATGATGCCAAGTTTGTGTATAGGGTTTAGGTTTTAGGGTTTGAGCATCAAATTTGGCACCAATTCTATTTCTTGGACCTTTGTAGCCACGATTCTCATTTAGTGGGGGAGAGTATTGCAACCCTAGCCTTGGGCTCACGACCAAGGCAAGGGCTTGCAAGGTTACGGGCCAAGAGGGAAGCCCAGGAGTGAAGGAAAATGTGAGGGAATGAACCCTCACACTCCCAAAGGAGCTTCCACTTTGGGAGGTGGAGTCTCAGTGGATTCTTGAATGTTTAGAGAATGTTTGCAAGGGTCAAAACCCAATGGCTCGAAAAGTTATTTATATCATTGCAAAGATATTGAAATGTAGATGTTTAAAATGAGCTCGCATGACCCATTTGGACATCTGAAACACAAGTTATGGCCAAAAGAAGGGTCGGGAGTCAAATTGGCAATTTGACTCCCGACCACTAAAAGTCAGGAATCGAGCTGCTTTCCTCGTGTGCAAGTGGCGTGCAACATACCGTTGAAAAACTTTTGATGAGGGCTACAACTTTGTTTTAGATCTCATCTCAATTGGAGGTCTGCACACAAAGTTATGAGACCCCAAAGTTACGGGAGTCCCAACTTTGGCAATTTCGGGACTCCCACTTGGGAGTCCTAAGACAAAAAAGTCATTTGGATGTGGGCCTCATGGAAAGGCACAAAGTATATGATAAAGGGGGAAGGTGGTGGCTTCCCCCAAGTCTAGGCTATGGTGAGTCTTATGAATCCGAGTTGCCCGTGGTTCGTCCTAGCACCAAAAATGCTTCAACTATGCATTAACCACCTTGTGTTGGTTTTGTGCAGGTCTATGTGAGTAGTTGATTATTGTCACTCTTCCTAGTCCCATCTCAGAGCTCCAGCACATCCCTCTACCCCCCAAAGTGCTATAAGCTAGGGAGTGTGCCCTGACTCATTGCTCTTCCGATGTTTTCAGTTTGGACTCACATTTGAATCCATTAAGGAGCTTGGGAGTGCGTCACATTGTATTATTTATGTAGCTGTTATTCGCTAAGGTGTAGCCTTGAATTTCGTCTCCCCATTGAAGGCAATTTAAGCTTTCCAATAGGGATGGTTCATTAGCAAATAATGTCAATTGCCACAATATAAAAAAAAAATTCAATTTTTTTGAAGATCAAGATTTAGTAGCTAGATCGCAAGGTGGGTATCCCACATGCCTTTTGGTTACACAACCTTAAAAAAACCCATAAGTTATAAAGTCGTGTATGCTCCACATACACATAACTTTTAATATGAATGCAACCTGTGAATATGCATCAAAAGTTGTAACCTTTGCCACAAGATTTGTAACTTTTCAATCAGTGGTGCAAGTACATACCCACATTTTTCAAAATGTTACTAATTATTTGCTAAGAATAATTAAGGCTAACATCATAAAATATCTTTTAATTATTAACCAAAACAACATATTATAATTTCATAAAATCATAGGCCATGTTGAATGGCATGAACTCAAATCACCAAATGGATTAATCTGGTCAAGTGCCAAACCTAATTTCACATTTATGAGTCATTGGCAAAATTTGGTCATTTGTCATTAATTTGTTTCCAACTCATGGAATTTGGAACACATCAAACTAAACCATTTGAACTAGCTCCATCTTTGTGCTAGGTCAACAACTCTACCAAGGATTTGCACATGTACATGCGTAATAATCATGGGATTAAAGGGAAAAGCCGAAACACCTTCACTAGAGTTCCTATAGACCCTTCAACAAATTTACTAATGCCACATTTTGGACATTGTTACACATTGAATAAGCTTTTTCGAAAAAACACACACCCATTTGTGCATGCATGAATAGACTAATAACTTAATCCAAACACACCTTAATTGTTTTCAATGCATCATATGTGGTTGCAAGTAGCTGGTTTCTTTTTGGCAACACTTCCTTTCACAACAAAACGTTAACTCATCCATGTAGCTATTGTTAAACCCATGAAATGTCTTTAAATTTAGCAATAGTAATAGGGTTGACACTGTACTTGTGGATGAACCTTCATACAAAGGGGTTAAAGCTTTTGTGAGCATGATGTCCATCAAGGCTTCATGATGTCCTTGGGGAGGAGGGATATTAATGTCGTATGTAGGACATTCCCAAGGTTGACTATTTGGTGGGTTTTATTCTTCACATTCATGGTGCAATTCATTGACTGTTGCAAATTTCAACTTCTAGGTCAAGTAGATGCAAACCAACTAATTCAAATGTCCTTGGGTCTTTTAAACTCCCAAATTCCTCTTTTTAATAATTAACATTCCTTGGTGCATCTCCTTCAATGGGCCTTTGTTTAGTCCAAACAAAGAACTAATGTCAATACAACATTAGATTAACAACACATTATTTGCCTTAAATATTTATAATTCATACATGTGTGTATTAAAATATTCAAAGTTGACAAGATTGAGGTGGGAGAAAATAAGAATAAATTTTGACTCTATGTACATCTAAAAAGAAATTAAAAATCCTTATAGAAGTTTTAAATGTTGAGGAATTTTCCATACCACCATTGGCTATTGGAAACAAGGATCAGGCCCATACATTTTCAAATGTTTCTTAATCGTGCTATTGACGCACTCTCAACCTCCTCAATAGACTCAAATGTGAATTTAAGATGAAAACAACGGAAGAGTACGAATTTGGGGCACATTCCCTGGCTCGCAACACTTTAGGGTAGAGGGGCGTGCTGGAGCTCCGGGATGGGACTAAGAAGATTGACAAGCGCTTCAATCACTCACACAAACTTGCATAAACCAAACAACAAGTTGATTAGTGCATAGCTGGAGCACTTTTGGTGCTAAGACGAGCCACGAGCAAATTCGGACTCACAAGATTCACCATGGCCCGGACATGGGGGAAGCCACCACCTTCCCCCTTATATTATAATATGTGCCTCTCCATGAGGCCACATCCAAATGGCATTTTGTCCCGATTTCCCAAATAGGTGTATCGAAATTCCCAAAGTTGGAACTCCTACGACTTTGGGGCCTCATAACTTTGTGTGTAGACCTTTGATCGAGATGAAGTCTAAAGCAAAATTATAGCCTTTGTCAAGATATTTCCAATAGTATGTCTCACATCATCTGCATGTAAGGAAATCTGGCCGATTCCTCACTTTTAGTGGTCAGGAGTCAAATTGCCAATTTGACTCCCGACCTTTCTTTTGGCCATAACTTGCATTTTAGATGTCCAAATGGGTGATTCGAGCCCATTTCAGACATTTACGTTTCAATAACTTTCCAATGATATAAAAAACTCTTCAATTCAATGGGTTTTGACCCCTGCAATTGCCCTCTGAAAATTCAAGGGTCCATCAAGACTCCAATTCCCAAAATGGGAGTTCATTTGAGAGTGTGAGAGTTCATTCCCTCACACTCTTTTGCGCTCTCGAGAGCATGAGATGTGACCCCTGGGCTTCCCTTTCGGCTTGCAACCTTGCAAGCCCTTGCCTTACTCACAAGCCTAAAGCTAGGATTACAACAATTATGGTATTATGGCCTTGCACCATGGAAACACATACATGGAAATTGATAGCTTGCCAGGTTGCCTCCAAATCTTCAACCTCAAATAAGGTTTGAGCATTGATAGACCCCTACATTTTTGTTACATCTATTAAAATTTTTGCAACAAATTACAAAGGTGGCATTAGTTCATATATATCATGCCAAATCAAAGATGGAGAAACATCAAAATCAAAACCCATCTCTTAATGTTTCCTAAATTTAGGTCAATTTATGCAAATTTTAATCACTAATTATATTCATAAGCAAAATTATATTCAAAGTCCCTTGTTAGATTAAATTCTCATTCAACAAGTAAAACTTGAATAGATAGACCCAAATAAACACATATGTTGGTGGCCATTTCAAAGTATTTGATGGGTTAGAACTCAAATACACCCTCTACATACACTACTAGAAATTTTTTCTTTTGCAACTTGTCTTATGCAACTAAAAAATGTCGCATGCAACTCCAAAATAGTTGCATGTGAGATTTTTTAGTTGCATAAAACAAGTTGCAAAAAACAAAATTTCTAGTAGTGATATAAAAATGGTGAATCAAAGAAGGTGACCTTAATTTTGGAATTACAATTACAAACAAAGGAAGTAGGATTAACAAGCCAAGCATGTGAAAAAATGCAAGCAAGTGAATAATCCCACGTGATTTTGGGTCATGCCATGGAATTTTCCACCTTGATAAATAATTATAGTTCGATAGTTATGCACAATAGGCAAAAGACTTCACATTAATAATGTAATCCATCAAGTTCCAATGCATTACAATAAGAAGATTAGGGATATAGTAGTTGTAGGTTGTAAACCAATTTTCTGGATCCTTGAACAATTTACACAAAATTTTCCATGTAAAGAAATAAAGTCTTGTTCATTAGTATAGTGGGGCCACAAGGTCAAAGCAAATACATCACTAAACATTGTGTCAAGTAATTTTTTTTGACAAGGATTGATGAAATCCATAAAAGATGACACAACTCCCAAAATGAATGACACTTAAAAGGATAGCTTGATAGAGCAAGTTCTACGTTGGATATTGATGCACAATGTCATTGGGTTCCAACAAAAGTTCTAGACATCCCAAAAGCAACAATAATCTCAATGTTACAACCCTAGCTTTGGGCTCGTGACCAAGGCAAAGGGGTTACAAGGTTGTGGGCCAAAAAGAAGCCCGGGAGTCAAGGCAAAGAGGTCGCAAGGGTGCGGGCGAAGAAAAAGCCCGGGAGTCACATCACATATTCCCAAGAGTGTAAAAAAGTGTGAGGGAGTATGAGGGAGTGAACCCTCACACTCCAGGGCAACTCCCACTTTGGGAGATGGAGTCCCAGTGGACTTCCGAAACTTTAGAGAGCAATTTCAGGCGTCAAAACTCAATGGCTTATGGCATTATTTATATCATTGGAAAGCTCTTGGAACGTAGATGTCTATAATGATCTCGCATTGCTCATTTTGACATTTGAAACACAAGTTATGGTCAAAAGAAGGGCTGAAAGTCAAACTGGCAGTTTGACTCCCGATTAGAAAAAGTCAAGAATCGACCCAATTTACTTGACTGCAGAGGGCGTGCAAGATACCGTTGAAAAGCTATCGACAAGAGCTACAACTTTGCTTTATACCGCATTTCGATTCAAGGTCTGTTCGCAAAGTTATGGGGCTTCAAAGTCGTGGGAGTCCCAACCGGCGCAATTTCGGGAGTCTCGAGAGAAAAAAGCCATTTGGATGTAGGCTCTATGGCCAGCCATAGAGTATACTATACGGGGGAAGGTGGTGGCTTCCCCCAAGTCCGGGCCTTGGTGAGTCTAATGTGTCCATGTTGCCCGTGGTTCGTCCTAACACCAAAGGTGCTCCAACTATGCACTAACCACTTTGTGTGGGTTGTGTGCAGGCCCGTGTGAGTGAGTGAAGCTTGTCAACTCATCCTAGTCCCATCCCGGAGCTCCAACACGCCCCTCTATCCCTCAAAATGTTGTGAGTTAGGGAACGTGCCCCGACTCTTCCTTCTTCTATTGTCTTCTCCTTAAACTCACATTTGAGTCCTTCGAGGAGTTGGGAGTGCGTCACTCAAGGTGGGTGATTGAAAATAAAAACCTAGATTCAAAACCTTTGGTAGTATTTGACCTTGTACTTGCAACATGACTAAAATTGAGTTGATTATACAAGCTCAATCACATTGATTTTGCCAAATGCATGCTTTAGATTTAATTATGAAAATGCCAAAATTAAATGAATAAGCATCAACAAATAGATAATTTTAGGGCAAATTAAGGCCATAATTGGTGAAGATTAAACATTTAATTGTATGGTAGAATAAGAGGTTTGCATCAGACATTCTATATTATCTACTATAATAATTTTTGATGGGATAATACTTAATTATAAATGGTAGACATAATTGAACTATTATTTTAATTAAATATGTTTTAATTTTCTATATGATTACATTAATATTCATTCAAAATGTTGGTATGTGTGGATTATGCTTCACAATCTAATTGAGTGTATTAGTTATGTATTGATTAATAATGCGCATTACTATATTGAATACTTAAATTATGTCCCATTTTTCTTAGCCTTAACCAAAGACTATTTGGGTATTGTTCCTACGATTGGACATTTTGTTGGGTGTAGGCATGGTAAAGTAGACAAAAAAAGTAAAGGTTGAAGTTGTAGTCCTCATTTTTTTCCCTAAATGGATGAAAAAGTAGGGAAAAATAGTACAATTTGGTTCATTTATTTCCATGACATTTTAATAGGCATATGTAGCTTGTGATTGGCGAAAAAAATTGTTAAAAAATCAAATTAATCATTCTATTTTCATGTTACTTTATAAATTATTTATTTGGACCCAATTGAAAACAAGTAGCTGCAAGTACATTTATAAAACTTGAAACTTGAAAATTACACATATTCAATGCCCTACAAATAGATATGGTGCACACTTTTTATGACATGAAAATTGTAGATGGAAGTTTGTTTTAAAGAATAAAGTATGTTCGAAGTGCATAATAGTGATGTCTATTAAAACATATTTTTGGAATACTATTTTAGGCCCAAATAAGAAAAATGAACATGTTTTAAGACTGTGACTACACAACCAAGGGCACCACATAAGTTTTTTGGAAAATTTTAATTTATTTTCCTATAAATATTGAAATTTGTAAGTAGAAAACCCAATTCCAGTAGACTAACAAGTAGATAAGTGGTAAACTTTTGATCTATACCGTTGATCTTAGAAAAAGAATAGGGTCTAGGGTTTAATGAAGTGGAGACCTTCTTGATTGGTCCAACACAATGCCTAACACTTAATTTGTTAGAAATTTTGGAGGCAAGCTAATTTTTGGTGCCCTTAGGGTTACCATTGTCTTGCCTCCACATCTACCTTAGTCATATGTTTTCCACGTGACTAGCAATGTGCAAAAAAATGAAAAAAATGGGGGCTCTACCTTGTGAAGCCTTGGACCTTAAACAATCCACCTTCAACATCTCCTTTCCATGAAACCTTGACCTTTACAGTGCTATGAAACCTTTGTCCCCTTTACTCCAAGGCCATATCTAGCTATCATTTTTGCTTGTTGTTAGTTGTGGTGTTAGAGATGGTGAATATTGTAACACAAAAGTGTCTTAGTCATGTTGCATCCATTGGTGTCCATGAGGCATAAATGTGTTGGAGATAGTCACAATCAAATAACATAGTCAAAGTTTTTCCTCACAACATCACCACACCTTCTTCAATTATCGCTTGTAGGTAAATAGCTTTTGCATTGTTGGGTATTATTTTGGGTTATCTTGGGCACACATTCATAGCATTTTAAAATTGTGTTTGAAGTTTGCTAGATTTTTTTTCTCTACAACCTAAATTTAACTTTCATATCATTTTAGAAAAGATTTTCCTTGCAATTTGGTTTGGTGAAAATTAAAAAATTGGTAGTGCAACTTCTAAATATGCACAAGGGCTTTAGATTTGGCTGATGAAGATGTGTATGTACTAACTTGCTTAATGGACAAGTTTGAGCTAGTTTGTTTGAATGTTATGCATCTGCACACAATAACTGGATGATATATTCATGCAATTTGGGTTGTTTTCAACATTGTAATTATTGGACATTTTGTGATTATGTAATTTTACCCCATCAGTGTTAACAAATAGGAGATCTATTCAAGTGCAAACATAAATCTTTATCGAAAGAAAACTACAACATGATGCTCACAACACGAAACATAATATCAAGAACTGGACTATAGGTCTCCTCATAGTCTATGCCATAAGTTTGGGCATAGCCTTTGGCAACCAATCTTGCTTTGTATCTACTCACAAATCCATCTGCATTGTGTTTGACTTTGTACACCCATGTGGACCCAATTACTTTCTTGTCTTCTGGTAAAACTACCAATTCCCAAGTAGCATTAGCATCCAAAGCCGCCATCTCTTCATCCATGACATTGTCCCACCTAGGGTTTCCAACCGCTTGTTCAAAACAAGTGGGTTCAACCTCTTGTATAACTCTCACCATGTATGTGCAATGATGAGCTACAAAGCCATCATATGTAAATGTTTGTACATGGTACTTAATTCGTGTGGATCTTCGTACTCCATTGTTGTTGTCAGGTGGTTTCAAAACTTTCTTGGCTATTCGAGCTCCGGGACTAGTAACTAAAGTGATTTTTGATTCTTCACCCACACTCTTCTCTGAATCACTTGACTCATCATCTACATGAGGATTTCTAGATGATGTTTGAGAACTACCATGTATAATGTTTGAAGATCTTAATCTTCTTTTCCATGGAGTGCTACTTAACCCACTAATTGAAGACTCTTGTGGTCCACTGATTAATTGTGATTCTTGTTCCACATTTGATGAAACATCACCATTCCTAGCCTTTCCATCTTCTGCTACCTTTAGTGGTGAGTACCAGTTAACCATTTCATAAACACGACATCTCTACTCACTTGCAACTTCCGAGTGGAAGGATTGAAACATCTATATCCTTTTTGTTCTAAGGAATATCCAATGAAGATACACTTCTTAGCTTTTGAGTCTAATTTTGATCTCTTTTCATCAGGAACATGCATGTATGCAATGCAACCAAACACTATGAGGTGTGAAACATTAGGTTTCTTGCCTATGAATTTTTCTTCAGGTGTCATGCCATGAACTACCGCTGTGGGTGTTCGATTCATGATATAAATTACAGTTGCTACCGCTTCAACCCAAAAGTAAGTTGGCAAATTCTTCTCATTCAACATGGCATGTGCTATTTTTACAATGTGCCTGTTTTTCCTTTCAACAACTCCATTATGCTGTGGGGAATAACTACATGAGTATTTCCTTTGAATTCCATGCTCCTTCAAGTACTCATTGAATTCATTTGAAAAATACTCTCCCCCGCCATTGGACCTTACGCACTTGATGCTCACACCCTTCTCCTTCTCCACCATTACTTTGAAATTAAAAAAATGTTGAAACACTTCACCTTTGTGTTTCATGAAGTAAACCCACACCTTCTTTATGTGGTCATCAATAAAATTCACGTAGTACCTGCATTCTTTAATGGATTCTCTTTTCGTGGTCCACACATATGAGTGGATCATTTCTAAAGGTTTGGAACTTACATGAATTGTTTGTGTTGGGAATGGATGCTTAGCTTGCTTCCCCAATTGGCATGCTTCACAAACTTCTGACATCACCTATTTTGTTCTAAATTTGGGAAGACCTCCGGCAAGATTCTGTTTTTTCATCAGCTTAAGATGTTGGAGATTAACATAGCCAACCCGCTTGTGCCATATTCCAATGTCTCTAGCTCCTTTTCCATGTATGGATAACATGGAATTCACCTCAAACATGTTCACATCTAAGGTGAACATTCGTCCATTCCTTTCCCCTTTTGCAATCAATTTGCCTTGGTTCTTCATGTCTTCCACAAAACATCCATTTCGGTTGAATGTCACTTGCAAACTTTGTTCCACCATCTGGCCTACGGAAACCAAATTTTTTGTTATGGTTGAACACGAAGTACATCTTTCAAGTACTTTGTTTGCCCATCTTACATGGATAATGGCACCTTGCCAATTTGTGTGATGGGATGTGTAATGTCATCACCAGTTTCCACAAACCTTGGTGTCTTCAAATCCTTTGTGTCTCTAAACCATTTTCCATGACTAGTCATGTGGTTTGAAGTTCCAGAATCCACATACCAAACATTATTATTTAATACACCTCCTATCTTTGAATTTGCCATGTGCTACATCACAAACAATTGTTCATCACCTTGATTACTAATTGATGCATAATTCCCTTGTTGTAGCTTTCCATTTCGTGCATCATGCCCCTTTTGATAACAATTATTTGCCATGTGCCCAGGCTTCCCACAATAATAGCAATTTGAATAGTTATTTGGTTGTTGACCTCGATGACTTCCACCACGACTTCCATGACTTCCTTGACTTCCTCTTCTTCCAAAGTTTCCTCATCCACCTCCATGAACTTGACCTTCATGTTGATGATGTCCACCATGTGAGCTTCCGTGTCGACCTTGAAATGAAATTTTACCACCTCTACCTCTACCTTTATTAATATTTGAGTAGAAAGCACTTGTGATCCTCCATTGGATGAAGTACTAACAATTCTTATCTTTTCACTTATAAGTAGTGTTATTAAGTCTTGGAAATCGAGAAATGTTTCTTGAACTGCAATTGAAGTACGAAATTGGTTGTAGTATTTTCCAAGTCCATTCAAGGTGACAACCACTAGATCTTCATCATCTATAGGGGCTCCTATAGATGCAATAGCATCTATAAGGTTTTTCACCTTTGTAGAATAGTCATTAATGTTCATCTTGTTTTTATGTAGATTATGCAACTTTTGCTTGAGCTACATTTTGTAGGCTTGTGTATTGGTGCTATACATCTTCACCAATGTATCCCAAGCTTGCTTGGGTGATTTTGCATCTTGAATATGCACAATCATGGAATCGAACACACTCGTAGAAAGCCAATACAAAATTTTCCTTACTTTTTCATGCCAAGTTTTATTGGCTTGAATTTGTTGTTATGTGGGGTTTTTTGGGAGAGGAGGTTCTTTCATCACTAGTTATGAATTCCCAGTAACCTTTCCCCATCAAGAAATTCATAATCTTAAATTTCCACATTTGAAAATTGTTCTTGTCTAGTTTCTCAATTACAATTTGAAAAAGATCGTCTGCCATTTCTCAAGGCAACACTCAATGTCTTCTTAGGGTTTCACAAATGACTTTAATTCCTTCCTTGGGTTTCTAGGATTAAGATTAGGGTTTTCCTTCCTTAGGTTTTTAGGATTAGGGTTAGGGTTAGGGTTAGGGTTGAACAAGATGGACCTTGCATATGTATGTATGTCTTGAGTATTATATGAAATTTTATACTATACATAGGTTTTATGTATATGTACATATTTTGTATAATATTTCGTATGGTATTAATTACATGATTACATGCCACACTTTTGTATGAAGGTCTTAATAATGTATTTGCACTTCCCAATCTTCAAACTCCTTCCTTCAAGTTCTCCCAAGTTGTATTTGCTCCATTTCAAAAATTTGTTTTGATGTCTTCTCAAAACAAAGTTCTGTCACAACAACTTTGCCAAGCTACAACACTCACATATGACCTTGGATCGATCTGAAATTTTGGTGAAACATGAAAAACTATGTCTACTACCATCTTTCAAAATTTCAACTCATTTAACTTCATAAAATGAGAGATCTTGCTACTTCCTTGAGATCACCTCAAACTGGGACTTGAACATATAACGACTTACAATTCACTCTCAACAACTCCAAACTCCTTGAAATTTTTGGAGACACATTAAAAATATGTCTTCTATATCTGTTCAAAATTTCAGCTCTATTGATGTTGACCATAAAAAAGTTATCACTTTCAAAATAAACTAATTTCAAAACTAAGACTGAAACTTTAGATGCTTGGATTTCTTTCAATACATAATCAAATGATATGAAAATTCTGTCACATATATATTCTCTTATGATCTATACGATCCCAAAGTTGCAGATCCAAAAATGCTCAAACAAAGGAGATATGACCAAAAAACTATATCTGGCACAAAGTTTTCAAAGGCTCATAACTCTCACAAAACATATCATTTTCTTTTGAAAATTTGAGAATAGAAGTGTTTTACAGTCTTTTATAATCTTTTCAAATTTCACTCTAAGATCTTTTCACAATAGATATAGATCTACATTTAAAAATCTGACTTCCATAACCTTTAATATGTTGATTTCCTCTCACCTTTTTTTTTTTTTCTTCACATTTTTTCCTTTTCTCATTTCTTTTTTGCACTTGAAAAATTCCTATGATATTATTAAAGACTCTCAAGCTCTATTTTTAGATACTTTTTAGCTCTAAATCTCTTTCAACATTCTCATTCAACAACCTAAGCTCTGATACCATGTTCACAAATAGGAGATCTACTCAAGTGTAAACATAAGTATTTATTGAAAGGAAACTACAACATGATGTTCACAACACGAAACATAACATCAAGAACTCTTCAAGGTTCTTGTCACATGAAATACACAAACTTGTGTAATGAAGAAAAGAGAACCAAATCATCAACACCAAGGTATTTAACTAAAAGACCAAACCACAAATAACCAAACTAATATAAGTAAAGAAAGTAATTCAACCTTGTGAAAGTAACCCGATTACTTTCCTAGTCCAGTAACTAATGAAACCTAATTGGTTGAACTTGAATTTTCAACAATTAGTTCACATCAATTATGCTAAAATTGCTCCGATGCACTTCAAGGTTTTCAAGCTATTTGTTACTTTGTGAATAGCAGGAGAGGAAGATGAAAAACTTATAAAATGTTGATGCCAATGATGCAATAGTATCACTACAAGGATTTCAAGGAGTTGCCACTAAATTAATCAAGGTTGAATTGGTTTTTTTCAGGTTTTTATCCATTTTAATATTCTATTCAATGTGGGTTACATGAGTTTTAAAACCTTCTATGTCTAAGCAAGGGTTGAAAGACTTGTATGTGCACATATTTTGTCATGATAAATTCATTTCCATAACTACCAAATTGATTCATACATGTACATTAGAACATACCAAACACTTGTTTTTAACTATATGGGTCTATAATGGAAGTTTAAACAAGAAGAGCAAGGGTGTGAGTATAGAGATAAAAACCAAAAACCATGTTAGATAGTGGTGAAAATTGTGAATTTTTTACATATGTTTTTCTCTTGACATTTAAAAGTTATGTTAACCATTTAAAGTTGTGTTAAATGCCTAATTTGAATGTTGAGGAATTCAAATTAAAAATTCAATAAATTAAATTTTGGGTTTTGGTTTTTAAAAAGGACATTTGAATTCAAATAGGTGTTGTGTTAGATTATGGTTAATTTTACAAAGGATTAGGTAAAGGACTATTGCAATAACATAATTTTGATGGTAAAAAAATTTAGATGATAGTAACCTACTACCCAAGTTCAAAAAACACTCACAAGTTAAAAGATGTGGAATTTTAAATGTTTGAAAATTCAAAGTATTTTTCAATTTAAAATTTTTTCAAGAGTCCTTTACCACATGTAAATGGGGTGTAATGTGCATGACATACAAAACAAAGTTATAGTTTATGATATAAAAAATAAAAACCTAAAGTAGTTAGCATATTTTGGTATGAATCAAAATTATGATAAAATTTCAAAATGAAATGCAATATCTAATAAACTCTACACACTTTGAAAAATTCCTATTTATTCAACAATGATTAACACAAAACATGTGATCCATTCGGGCAACTATATGTATTTTTAATAAAAAGTTGCAAAAGATTTCATTCAAAAATTCTTTCATATGAAAAAGTGAAAAAGGACTAAAAAGGATTCGCACTCCTTTTGTAAAGTAATCTCATTGGCTCCTATCCATGTAATTGCACCCACAAGGATGTTGTTAGGAATTAAGATCCCAGGGAGAGCCTTGAGTTTAAATGGGATCAAACTTCTCAGAATTTTTATTTGATGACCTAGTTATAGATTTTGCATACTAATCCACATTATGCCATTCAAAGTTGACAAGATGTGTTATATAGTTTACATCTCACTAACAAAGCTTGGAAGACATAGGTTTGAGGAGTGGGGATGCTTGAAGGTGGATAATGATGGCAGTTGAAGCAACCTTTGACAAACAAGATTTGAGCTTCGAGAAGAAAGGTGGGAACAATGTGGTCCAAATGAATTTTCAGAAGCTGAATATTATGACTTTGACTAATCACCCAAGTGAGATTGGTAGAAGCTTCTGTTAAGGATCAAGCTTTTGTTAAGGATATGGAGGTATGCATCCCACTTAAAAGATTTTGAATTTGGGGTTAATGTGTGTTGTTGGGTTTTGGGACAGAGAATCTTGATTTGAATAGATTTAGATTGACTTAGCACAATTGAATTGGTTTATAGATATGTGACATATATATGTTAAATTGTAATGTTCATTGAGTTCATGTCTCAATATTGAGATTGTGTAGATGGGCTACTTCAAAGAATAAGTGCAAGAGCTTGGCAGATAAAACACAATTAAAGAAGGAGAAGTTGGAAAAAGTAGCAAGTCATGCTGCTATAAATGAAAGTAGAGCAAGGTAAGCATATGTGTTGGTTTGATCTTGCTTCTCGCTGACATCCTTTCCAATTGCTTTGCTTTGGTTCAATAACCTAAATCTAACCATATAGTTAATATTAAGTTATGAACTGCCTTCTACATGTGTATGTGATTTTGTTCAAAAATAGTGTATAGACACCATTGGGGTCCAAGCATGTTGTGTGCTTGAGGACCCCTGATGTATAGGTTTGTAGGCTTACTAAGTTCAGATCTGATCTATTTTAGTTGAATTATTTAACGTTGGCCACACCTTTTGTCACTAGTGTAGGGAACATCCAGAGGATCATGAGGATGAATTAGAATGTCATCATCAAGAAGCAGTGCAGCCAGAAGTGGCAGATCTGCAATAAAATTTAGAATCACTCCCTAATTCTACACTAGCAAGTGCTAGTACCTCTTCAATTGTTGCAGCCCTGGTTTCCTCCTGGAACCAGTGTAGAATGTGGAACTTGTGGTCTTTCATCTTGATTCAAGTACTGATAGGATTGTCCAAGTGACAAGTTGACATGTTGGTTTTTGTCGAATAGTTGTTGGTGGTGCTCGAAGCTCAACAAGTTTCAAATGTGGTAGGGAGTAAGTGTAAGATCCTACTCTACCTTCTCATAAGGTTTACAATAAGGTTCACAGGGGTTATGGCCTGTAGGTTGGCAGTAAAGCCCATAGGTGGGGGCATTCCCAAAACATGGGGCTGGACTCAATGACCATTGCACTCTAGGCCCCTTATTTTGGGAATGCTGTACTGGGGCTTTACCCTGCACTTGCACCATACCCAAAGTGTCAGTCTCTAACCCATTTGGGTATCCTATTCTGGCACTATTTCAGGCGTTTTATCCTAGGGTCTTCTGGTTCCAGTTGTGGTGCCTTCTGGTTCCAGTTGTGGTGCCTGTCAGCGTCAAATCAACAGTGGAGAAAAAGTTTAAGTCTTAAGCAGACCCTGGTATAACCTCTTAACACCTTACAGAATTGCTGCCTGCCCTACAGGGCCCGCCATGTCCTAGATGGAATGGGCCTAGTCCATAGTACATTAAGGCTGGAGCATAAGACTTGTCAAAACAAACTAGTTGCTTCTGACACCCACCTTGTGATCCACAGAAATAGTAGAAGGTAGAATTGAAGTCAAGAAACAAAGTCAAAGTCTTCTCACAGGTGATACATCAATATAAAACAAGTGATAGACTCCATAAATGGACTGCAAAAGAATTGTAGGTCTTTCCTCTTATATATGTGGCCCTTTCCAGCTCTGCTCCAAGTAGTGTTCATTACTTTTTTGAAAAATACACAATCACACTCTGCACACTCTCCCTCTCTCATGCTCCCAGAGCATACAAATACAGACTTGTCTTCTTATGTGTACAGTGTGGCTATTGAATTCTTGACATTTGGCACAGCTACCTTCACCTAAACTGCATTCCCAGTGTGCCAGAAGGTTACCTGAGAATTTTCCGAGGAACATTATCTTTGCACACTACCACAAATTTGTAACACAGGAGCACAGAGAATTGATCAAACCACATTGACCTAGCTGCCACAGATCTATCTCAAATCTTCTCTTTGAGAGGTACAATTGCCTCTGACCAACACAATTTTTTGTGTGATATCTTCACAAGGATCTGAGGGGTCTGAGTCTTTGGTAGGTTCATATCTTGCTTGGATCAGTAGACCCTGTACACACCCCTGTATCACCATCTCCATTGGCACCACTTGTTGCATCAACATGACCATTGTCATCAACATCATCCTCCTCATTGCCTTCAGCATCTGAGATCTCAGCTGCTGCCATGGTACCATCACTTTCTAAACCCATGTCCTTGAGAATATCCTGGATGTACTCCATGATAAACTTGTTGTAGAGTGCCTTGACTGTGTGGATGCATTTGTGGCGCTCCATAGAAGAGAGTGAAGGCTTATTCATACCCTCTGAGCTGGTGATAAACAGATCCCAGCCACTTGCTGCCTCAAACTGTTCCAAAAACACAAGCTGTCTCAGAACCTTTCAATATGTCTGCACAGTCTTTCTTCATAGAACCGCTTCCACTTGCTAATGCTTGCTCTAGGCAGATGGTTAGGCCAGGCAAGTTGCGAGTATAGATCAAAAGGCTAGTAATCACTGTATTCCGATATGTAACTCAGCAGATTACTACAGAAAGAAAAATAGAAACTTTGCACTTGCAAAATTGCAGCTTTTCCAGAAGCTTTAAGTACCACCACTGAGGCCATAATAAGTGGAGAGGAAGACTCACCTTGCGTTTCCCACCCTTGCGAAGAATCATGGAAGCAAGTTTCCCCATGTTTACAAACTGATTGGCAGCCTTTGGATGCACACTGAATATGGGCTTGCCATTCTCCCTCAACCAGTACCGGAGCTCCTTGGTTGACACCTTACATGGGTCTGCATCTGCCACACTTATTCACCCATGGGATTGCATTAATTCACCTTGTTGCTCCATAAAATTTGTGACTTTCATCAACTGAATTCCTTAAAACTGTCATGTAGCAAACAATCAAAGGACCCCCTGTCCTCACACCCAACATCAAAAATTCGTTTAAACCTGGTCACGTTTCACTGATATGTCTTGTCTGCTGTCAACCAAAATACTTTGGGGAACAGAAGCAAGCATACTTTGCTGCCAATCCATCAAATTACAAATTGAGATGGCAGACAAATATCTGTCTATGTAACAAATAGGTACAAATATCATGATGCCAAAGTCATTTCCCGGGAAATGTAATCATGAGTCTTTTCATGGAATGATCATCTAAAACTTCAGAAAATTCCTGAGGGATTTGATGATTCTGACACTTATATCTAGAAGATTGCAGAGAAAACTCCACATAACACTTTGAAGGTAACTGTTACATCAATTTCTTCCGAATCAAGTGAAACACGACAAGAATAAGTGCGGTCAGAACCTTGTGAGTGTCACAAAGTATCAAGATATCACCTTCATCATGAATCACAGTGACCAACAGGAAGACTCAGTCATGACATTGATCAGCACTCTAAAAGAAAGCTCATCAGAAAATTGAATAGTATCTTCATTCAAGCTGCAACAAGCTTGTAAAGACAAGCTTTGCATCGGAATGCATAGCACATGGTTTAAGGTCTAGTCTCACTGCTCAGTATCAGCATCTCCAGTAATTTGTATCTAAGAACAGTGACATTCCATACTTCCATCCTCATTGCCAGCAGCAATGCAACATTTTGAGGACTAGGCAGGTGATTGGCAAGCTAAGGTTGAAAGAAAACTAGAAGAGAGCTTTTGTTTCAGATTCACTTGCAGAGCATCATCAGCAGAAGCTATCATCAAGCCATTCAGGGCAGACCTGTCTGAAGACCAAGATGGCAAGTTCACTATTTTTTGTGCAATTCAGATAGTAACATCAACCTTGGAATGTACTCCCAAACAGAAAAAGAGATTTAAGACAGGCCAAGGAGGTCCAAAATGGCATGTGGGAATATGGGCAAACAAACTGGCCAACCCATTTGACAACAACATAAAAATCCAAGAAACCAAGTACACACCTCTCTTTGGAACACGAGGAAGTGCAGCACTGGAAGCAGGTGACTGGCCAGATGTATGTGGAGGGTGAGACAGCAACTTCCGCCAGCTGACCTCATAAGTGTCAATGAAACTTTGGAGCTCCTTAATTGTAAAATCCTTAGGGTGAATAAATGGCACACTGTCAGGCCACTTCAGCTGCAAACGCCTTGCAGCACAAGATGTGTGGCCTCCTTTCTGCATCTCTGCCAAACACACCTGATATTGCAAACTGCAGTTAGAATGGCCTATAACAAGATACCACACTGCACAAACTGGGATGAAAGAGCCTTTGGCACCTCTACTATAAAGAAAGCTTTTATCAGAAAGAGATTCCACAAAAGTATTGCTCAGGTACAAAATCCAGTCATATGGAGCATTCCGGGGGTCCATGTTCAACCTAAAAGTACCTAAAAGCTTATGTCCACCATGGAGTGACACAAATATTTTTAAAAGTATAGCAATAAGACCTAAGAGATAGATGGTGCTATATGTATGTGCACAGGGCTACAACTCACATCTTTGTTGTCACAGAAGCGAATGTTAATGCCTTCACTTAGTGCCAAAGGACGTAGATAATCTGTCCATATCTGACAAGATTTGGTCCGTAGCTGTCGTGAGCGACAGGGTTTTCGCCCCCTCGACAAGTTGACTAGATGCAATGGCTCTGCATTCTGCTTCTCTGGGTTTGTTTTCTCTCGGCTGGAGTAAACAGAAAGGGCAGAGGGCAAGGCCCCTACCTATCAGTACACACCATACCACCCTCCTCAACTTAAAAACAGCCAAGAAGCATTTCAATCTTTCAATATGGCTTGGTTGTCAATCACCACCTGACATCACTTCATTCAGCTAATGCAAGGACCATTGCATCATGACAAGAAAGTAGCAAGAATCCTTCCATATGTACAATTTAAGTCAACCTGAAAAGAATTGAAACATGACCTGACAATAGGTTATGGAAATTTAAGATCTGATGACAGACAGACAGCAATCAGCAAATGTGGAAAAGACAAACCCAACCCAAAAGAGAAGAGAAAGAAGACCAAAAACAAGACTAAGGAGTGGTTTAAACAACAGCAACAATCATATGCATGTTGAGGCACCCTTCAACAGCTAAATGTATGACATTGACCACCTACAGAGAAGGAAAAGACAAAAGAATCCAAGAAGAAAGAGATAATCAAAGGGAAGAGAAATAGCCAAAGAGAAAAAGAAAGTGTGAAAAATGGAAAAATATATCTCTCGTAAGAATTCAGAAATCTACATTCCCACAATTAAGAAAAATCAAAGCAATGTTAACACTCCTTCAACAAGGCACAGATAATCCCAAATAAGGAAGGACAAACAGAGGACACAGGACCAAGAAACAAAAACCAAAAAGAATAAAAAACTAAAAAAAAAAAACTACAGCAGTATGACAACAGTGCCAGTCTCACACCTGTTCAGGGACCATCAACAGTACCATGTATGGTAGTGACTTCTCTGTCATTTTTCATTTATGAAAAATGGAAAAACCCAAAAATTGGAAGAGGAAGTAAAGAGAGAGAAACAAGATGGAGAACCTTGAGAGCAAGAACTTTACAGGATAAGAAAAACAAGAAAAACCAACAAGATGTGAAAGCTCATTGCTACCTAACCTTAACTTCAAATTGTCCCGAATCAACAAATGTTAGTAAAGGTGTCCCATTCAAGGATATGGAGCAAGGTTCAAGGAAGTTGTACCAGCTATCATCAGGAGACAAAGATGTGAGGATGCCACTTGAGGGGGAGAGAAACTGAGTGGATGTGGCAAGGGCTGTGGAAGCCACCTGTGTAATTAGGGGAGGGATGTTCTCAAGCTTTTGATTCTCTGTGAACCGAGAATGAAAGCTACGATGGCATCCACAAGCAGAACAGGTTTTGGATAAATTGCTGTCTGTGTCAAACTCTTGACATCCATCAAGAGTCAAGCCTCCTGATGCCACTGAATGATTCCGTCTGTACACAAAGTCGTCACATAAACTCAGCCATTGGGCAAGCGAAAGGAACTGCAAACAAGAAGAGAACTCCACATTGTCCCTTAGAAGCCCAAAGGGAAGAGCCTCTCAGACAAAAATTCCACAACCTTAAAACCACTGAGGCCGTACAAAGGGAATGACAGGGACCCAAGTTACCATGCAATGCACTTTCTTTTGTAAATTACCCACATACTGGCCCTCCAGAAATTCATATTGAGACATGAGTGCATCATTGAATTTCTCACGCTTCATGGCAAAGCACCATTGCTGTGCTGTTGAAATACTCAATCATCAGTTGTGGAGACTTATCACTTACACTACATATGCAACCCTCTCATGTTGCAAGTGAAAGGTCATAGCTTACAATCTTCCCTGTGGGCAGAATTAAGTAAGGAGGATTCCGGAAAAGATAAAGAATCTGGAGGTTTGGAGACCATGGAAAGCCCATGAGCTCAATGGGAAAATGGTGAAAGCCTTACTCAGATGCTTGTGACATAGAAATAAGTTTCATTGAGGGCTCCCAACTACAGTCACAAGCTTGAGCCCTCAACAAGACTTATTTCCAAAAGCTTCATTCTGATGGGCTTGTATTATTGCTAGGGAAGGAAGAGAGGTTGTCCTTGCTTCAACCCTGTCTTCCACTGATATGCCTACAACAAAATGGACTCCTAGTTTCCAGAACTTTAAAGCCATGAAACCAGTACATTCAGAGTGGTAAAGATCTTCACCTGCAGGGCCCATACCGGGGCTGAGGAGAAGGAAGAAAAGAGGAGGGACTTCCAACAATTTCTCCACTTCCTTCAGCAATGCCTCCTGGCAATCTCATCTGCTTTGAAGGTGTCCCCAGGCTTGGAATATTGAGATCGTTGGGCACCACATCTTCTACCATTTCATCCAGCCTCAGCTTCAAAGGCCATAGACAAGCATGTCAGAGTTTGTCTCACCCTTGAATTCTGTCACACACCTTGATAGCTTTGCTTTGCTCTTATATGATCACTCCAAAGTACAGCTCTGCTCCTGCAAAATCATCTCCAGCTCACAGGCAGAAGGGCAATGAAGTGGTCGCAATAATTGACCAGCCCTGGACTCTTGCTCATCCCCGGAAACATCTTGCTGTTGTCTTGAGGAGCTGCATAAGCAACAAGCTCTATTATCACCTAAGAAGACAAGAGACCACTGCGATCGGGTGCTTGTATACTAGAGGCTGACTTCACCAGCAGTCTTGAGTGGTGGTACTCTCATCACCTAGCTAACAGTTCTTGGATCACCATGCAACTTTGAGTATCGCCCATCAGACCATGCACAGATAGGACATAGAACCTCGATTTTTCATCAGCATGATGATCAAGGTGCGCAAATCTGCTTCTATCTCCCTATACAACTTCGGCACCCACCAGAAGAAACAAGGTTTAGGAAATCATACCATTGGAAAAGATCGCAATCCGATGAGCTCCTTCAGTTCAGCATTGCTGCTGCAGCTAATCATAGAAGCTTGATCAGATGGCGCAGTGGAAGAGAGAGATGTTCTCCACAGAACCAAGACCCGGAGAAACATTCCGAACCAACAAAGATCCTTCCATCTTGTTGAGTTCTCATGCACAATCCTCGGGTGTCAAAGACGCTCAGAGTCCCACGTTTCAGCCTGGCCAAACCCCATGATGGATGGGCTTCAACACTGTTCTTTCTCCAAGTCTAACGCCTGCAGTTGCAAGAAGAAAGAAAAGAAACACAAGCGCAAAGAATAACTTAGACAGAATAGGAAGTTATGCAAGAAAGTTCTGGGTCCTCCCTCCTTAGCTCGAGAGATTGCCGTGTAAGTAACGCGCGTCTGCTATCCTCTTTATCCCGACAGGAAGGGGAGAAGAAACTCAGCACAAAATCCGAGTAAGAAGGAAAACATCCAGTACAGAAACCCCGAGCACCAAACCCTAAACATAGTCCTCCCGCTGGCACGCGCAGAAGTCGAAGAATCCGAAGGAGAATGGAACATGAACGGTTGTGCTTGCGAGTAGTGCTCTCGTACAGTTTGTTTTCCAGGTTTCCAGTGCTGCTGCTGCGGTGATAGCAAGATACACCCAAGCTAGTCCGAGGGGAGAAGACAAGGCTCTGTGTGTGTGTGTGTGTGTGTTTCTCTCTCTCTCTCTCTCTCTCTCTCTCTCTCTCTCTCTCTCTCTGTATGTGGAAAGGGGAGCTTCCTTCTTTTGGCTTTTGTGCCTCTTTTTCTCCTGGTCTCCATGGATTCCAAACTAGCGTTTCGGTATGAAGTATATGATGAGAAATGCAACATGTTCTGAATGGATTGGAGGCGTCTTTGGCTGTCTCTTCCACCACCAATGAGTAGTGCAATTGTTGCTATGTTACATTGTTATCTGTTGTGGAAGAGTAGGAGATGGTATAGGAGCCGATTGAGTGCAAAGTATCTGTTCTTGAGTGCAGTTGGCTATTGTGTGCTCTTGGATTGCTGTGCTCGTTTCAGAGATTGAAACAAGCAGGGGCTTTGCAATGCTTGCAAGACTTTCGAAAACCTGCTCGTTTGTGTCCTTCAATCCTTTCTTCGAATTGAGTAATTCATGCTGATGATGAAAACTCACTTCAAGCAATGGAAGATGTGAGGCACAGACGACGGGTAATCCGGCATCTGACTGATCGAATTCAACTCAATTCAAACGCCTCTGTTTCTGGAGAATTGGATTCATTTATTCATTTATTCATTCATTCATGCCCAGTGCAGCTGTAACGTGAAATATAAAACACGGTGCAGATGACCCTGGCAACTGACCAAATTTTTAAATACCACAACACTGTTATAATTTGGTTTACCACAAGTAGTCGACAGCAGGAGCATTTCCACATTTTTTCATGTGACAGCAAGTGTGTTGCTCTTGTACTGGGATGGTGATAAAAACTGCTTTGCACACCATAGATGGTACTCTTTCAAAGAAAACCACAAGAGTAGATTCAAACCACGCTCACACATTCTAACCAGTGACTTGGATTTTCTAAGAACAGTGAAGTTGGTGAGCAGGTGGGCTTGGTTGCACTGTTGTTTACCATTGGACAGTGCAGGTCTTTCGTCTGCTCTGGCAGGCCAAGCTTTGAAATCAAACAGCGGATTCCACTTCCTAAAACCTACATGGCCATCATTGAATTCATGATCCTGCATAAAGAAGTAAACCACCTATCCTGAATCTCAAAAGCTCCACAAAATCTTGCAGAATCTCAACATGCTCTTTACCAATCAACTTTATAAAACTCTGTCTCTGTTGCTCTGGCTCTGTCTTTCTGTCTATATTGTCAAACTGGTCATGATCATACCCAAGAAAATGAGCAGGGACCATATATGGTGCTACCCTGATGTATCAGTATTGCTCACCCTTTATATGACGGAATTCTGGCATTGAAGGATTAATTGGATAGTCAGGTCTCTCTGCAAAGAGACATTGATGCTTGTCTCTGTTTGTGAACTTTGACAGCATTGCCAACCACAGTTTTCAAACCGTCTGCAACACCCATTGTGTCATCACCAACAAGAAACTCCAGAAGCTCTGGTGATAAGTTATTTGGAGATGTGGAGCTTTGTTACCTATTTGCTTCAGTAAGTTGGGGATTACATGGAAGTGGCCAAAATTCCTGAAACTCCAAAAATTTCCCAATCCAAAAATCAAGACATTTTGGTGTCACACAACTTTGGAGGTTTGTAACTCGGCAGAAACTTTACTAAATCAAACATTTGACTACACCATCTTGTAATTATCATCAAAAGCTTTCCACTACCATGTCAAACTCCTGAATTGGAGGTTACTTGTCTCCCAAATTGATGTCTAAATGGTCAAGACTCTTTTTGGAAATTTGTGTGCGTACTTTTCAAATTAACATAACTCTTGCTCAACCACCACAGATTGAACCATCAAGCTGGAGGTAATTTGATCAAAATTCTCTATCCAATCTTTTGTTTTCCAACACTTTTGAAAAATCCAGGGCTGCATGCTTAAGTTGAAAAGCTAGGTGTGCACTACATGTATATAGGGTTGTGCATAATGTTAAAATCTATGGGCCATAAGTGCAGTAACAATTCAAAATAGTGTGTAGGACCATGTGAATGCAACCTTTTTCAAGATGCTTTTTTGGGATGACTCTTTAGTAGTGTAGTTTTTTAAAAAGAAGAAAAACCACATATAAAATAATCAAGGACGGGAACCCATCCATCAAAAGTCAAGGCAAATGAGAGCACGAGGAGACACAACCCAAAGAAAAAACGAAAGCAAACAATTGACAAAAAATAAAGGAAAAAACCTTATGCAAATAGGATCTATGGCTACGAAATGACAATCAACAATAACAATGAAGACCTAAGATGAGAAAGTTGTTGTTTGCCATAAATTAACTAATGACAGAGGTGCACTAGCTATGATGTGTGGAAAAGATGAAGAACCCTGACCAAGCGTAGCAGCCCGTTGAAAAATTGCTATGGCTTGTGCACGTTACAGGGCTATAGACATACATTGTCAATAGTGAGAAATAAGCATCAACGGGATTAAAGAAGGCCGCTAATGATGCGCGATAGTGGTCTATGCACAAGTGATAAAAAATGAATCAAAATGAGAATGAAAACACCCATACGTTTCAATAGCAAGGGGAATGAAGTCATCATTTAATGTTTGTTCGATGTAAAATTGTGTCTTCTCTTAAGCAGCCATCATTGCCACATGTGTTATCATCATCGATGCTCGCTACACCATATCTATGTGAATCGAGTCAACAATGATAACGCCCATCAAAGTTTGAAAACCACCTTTGGTGATAAGAATATCCACTTGTTGTCGAATTTGGCCAAGGAAAAGGTGGGAGATCTCCCTCTGAACATGTGCTCCACTCTCCAAATTGCAACAATATCCCAAAGTGTGTCATGGGTTGTTGTATGTTCACTCTTGCAAGGGCATCGAAGTAAATGGATACTTAGATTATCAATGGTATGACCACATTAACATCATGAAAGGTGGGCAATTATGGGATGTGGCAAGCCAAGACGGGTACATAGTGCTATAAGAAAATGAATTCATGATAAATGAAATGCTCGTGTGGTAGGATGAACTAATAACCAACCGCCGGTCCCTGGACCCACACATGAGTGGAGATGTGCTCGCAGAATATCCAAAGGAATTTTTGTGATAGCATGGATGGTTGAAAGCATCTCCACCCACACCCCTTTTACTAATGTTTATCAAATCCAACATATAATATTTATAATTTTCCTATCCCACCCATAAACATGAAAAATTAGACTATAAAGTGAGACTATTTACATGCCACCATTTGTGTGTTTCATTGTGGTCAACCAATCAAAAGTAAATTTTTTATATATAATATTAGAGGTTCAAATTCATTTTCACTCCATTTAGTGGTTGTATTTCATTCAAGTTAGGATATAAAGGGCTATTGCCTCGAGCTCACATTCTTTTAGTACATAGTATTTATATGGAATGGAATAGAATGAGTGTTAATTCAAATGCACAAAAATTTCTTAATGCGAGTCTCATTTTGAACTTTTTGGGTCAAACATTTTAGACATCATAAAGTTGGAACCCTTTGTATTGGTGTTTTTTTAATGTTTTTACAATACTTTTACAAGGTGTTGTAGGTTTAATGTTTTGTTCATGCAAAATAGGCATTAAGATGGTCTGGTTGATATGAATTTAATTATGGCATTGTTTCAATGATGATTGATTTATCATCGTATTTGTATCATATTTATGTTGTTTAACATATTATGTGTTACATTTGTCCTTTTAATTGTAAATGATGCAATGTTGTTATAATATGGTTATAAGTTCTATTATTGTAAAGATTCAATATTGTATTGCATGTGCATAGTAAATGATGTAATGTTGTAACAACATAATTATAAACTAGGTATTCAATGTGATGGTTATGTTTATTTTTGTATTGTATATGCGTTGTAAACATATTATAACATTGTGTTTACAAGCTAGAGTGTCAAGTTTTGGATGTCATGGTGTCATTTTTTACACCTTTACAAATTAAAATGTGTTTCATGTCAAATATTTTTTCATTTTAAGAACAGGGATTTAACCATATGATACAAAAATGGAATAATTTTGAATTAATTTGTTAATCAAATAGGGTACTTTTAATTATGAACAAATTACAATGTGATAATCTTTATAAAAGGTGGAAATGGATTCACCATAATTTTGATTTGTAATGAAATAACTTGAATGGACTACCCAAAATTCATAAATGTGATTTGCAATTCAAAATGAATTTTAAGAAAATATTTTTGACGCACCCCAAACTATTTTTAAAACTTAAATGTGAAACCAAAGGTGAAAACAATGAAAGAAAAAATAATGGGGATATGCTTTCTAACTCACAGCATTTCGGGGGTAGAGGGGCATGCTAGAGCTCTAGGATGGGGATTAAGACGAGTGCCAAGCAAATCAACTATTCACACGAACTTGCACAAACCAAATAACAAGTTGGTTAATGCATAGTTGGAGCACTTTTGGTGCACGGACAAGCCATGGGCACACATGAACTCACAAGATTCACCATGGCCCAAATTTGATGAAAGCCACCACCTTCACCTTTATATATTCTTTGTGATTAGCCATGGGGGCTACATCCAAATGTCATTTTGTCCCAAGATTCCCAAGTTGGGAGTTTTGAAATTTTCGAAATTAGGACTCTCGCAACTTTGGAGGCCCATAACTTTTTGTGCAAACCTTCGACTAAAGTGAGGTCTAAAGGAAAGTTGTAACCTTTGTCGAACGCTTTCTAATGATATTTGGCACGCCACCTACACGTGAGTAAATCAGGATAATTCCTGATTTTTAATGGTCGGAAATCAAATTGGCACTTTGATTCCTTACCCTTCTTTCGGTCATAACTTATGTTTTTAGTACTCAAATGGGACGTGTGAACCCATTTTAGATATCTACGTTCTAAGAGTTTTCCAATGATATAATGAATTTTTCAATCCAATGAATTTTGACTTATGAAATTGCTCTTTGAAAATTTAGGAGTCCGTTGGGACTCCAACTCCCAAAGTGGGAGCCCACTTGGGAATGTGTGGGTTCATTCCCTCATACCCTCCATTTTTGTATTTTGAATAATTTTTAAAAATCACAAAAATCATAACTTAGTTTATCTTACATGGTTAAGTGTCATTATTTTTAGAAAAAAATTACAAATTTATGAATTAAGATTTTTGGCCTATAAAAAATACAATGTGAAAAGTATTACTTGGTAATAAATGGACCACTCTAACTTGCAAACACCTAACATTGTCATTTTTTAATTACATGTGCAACAATGGGTGCAAAAGATATGATATTGTAATAACATGGTTATAACCTTTAAAATGGTATTTATTCAATATTATGTCCATGTTGATTATGGTATTGTATTTATTTTGCTTTTGCAAAGCAAATAATGTTTTCATATTTCAATACATTTTTATTGACATTGGTATTATCATATTCGCATTATTGATAATGCATAAATACTAATGTTTTGTATTAATTGATAAGGTGTTACTCTTAGTACTTGTTTTAAATCAATTACTAAAAATAACAAATTTCAAGATAAAAAATTCACGTCACAATCCATAACAAAAAAACCCAAAACCACAACCAAAGAAAAAAATCAATATAAAGGTCAAAATTTTTTGGTCACACATGAATAAATTTACATTCCTTACTAAGCATTTATTACTCATCAACAATTTAATTTTTTAAATATGCATAAACAAATAATAAAAAGTTGAATGAACATGGGCACTATTAATGTCAAATAGTTATGATGAACCGCCATGACTACCCACTAATTTCAACAACTTTTGATGGTGTTTGTAGATAAATGTATAATTATCTACCTAAAATTTGAGCTAGTTGGCCACAATTTATAAAATATATGTCTTAAATTGTTTATTACGAGATTTGTGAGTTTTAATGTTGGCTATAAATAATGAAAGAAATAACTAACAAAAAAATCAATAATGGTAAATGCTAATATTATAACATTGTTTTATTTTGGAATTATGTATTTAACATATTATTTTCAAACATACAAAGTCAATATAACAACTATAGAAATCAGAAGTAAAATTCCACACAAAAATACATCCCAAAATACATATCTACATAATTATTATTTTTGTAATGATATGAAAACAAAAACAAACAATATTGTATTGAAAAACATAAAATAAGAAACAAAAAATACACCTTAATATCAATTTTATTCTCCATCAAAATTGTTTTAACTCTATCATGAGCTTTTCTCCCCCTCTCTTTCTTAAACTATTGGATGTCCTCATCATGATAATAATTGATAATAATGTCCAACCAACTTTAGAACTCCTTTAAAAATCCTTTTCATGTTCCCATCGTAAACCTCGATTCAAACCCTTCACAAGTCTTTATCAACTCAGCCTACTTTGTTTTGCTATTTTTTCTATCCACCTTGTTAGATATCAACACTACACTTTTGTTTAGTCTGTCCAATAAGGACAACACAATTATGCTTTTAACATCCCCCCCCCCCCCCCCCCCCCCCTTTTTTTTTTTCTTTTCCTTTCTCTTTTTTTATTAACAAAAAAAAAAAAAAACAAAAAAAA
>Ga0116231_10003091_pt1 | contig 34771 bp, 25 predicted proteins | sample S1TSphgellanicum_2_FD_89695 | JGI IMG/M metagenome (GOLD analysis project Ga0116231, IMG submission 89695) | Host-associated microbial communities from peat moss isolated from Minnesota, USA - S1T2_Fd - Sphagnum magellanicum MG | ecosystem: Host-associated > Plants > Peat moss > Unclassified...
TTTTGCTTTTTTATAGATTTTTTGTGAAAAAACTTTGATGCAAAAACATAGCTATCACCAAAGCTTTTGCACATAATCACTCCTTATTTGCTTTAGAGTTTGATATTTCAACTTTCTTCTACATATTGCCATGCTTGTGGACCTTATTATTTTGTTTTGGTCTATAAGGAATTTCATAGTTATAATATGCAATTGTTCATGACTTTGACATTTAACACATTGATATGTTAAGCATGGGAGATTGGGTTCCTTCTTCAATTGCTTGAATTTATAGAAGAAAGCACTTTGCACCTCAACCAAAATTCACAAAAGCATGCACTTTAAAGATACATTCCTTAAATTTTAAAGTAGTTATGTTAACATTGATAAATGAGGACCTATGAAATTTATGTCATCAATTCTCAAATCAATCACTTGCAAAAATTGGATGTATTGCACAACTTGTACACTACACCAAGTGCACCCATTACATCTTGTATAAGGAAGCATTGAGGCTCAAGTTCATTGCTACCTTTGCCAACTACAAATGAGCATTGGTATTCAAAAGTACCTAGTTAGAATGTGTTCGAACAATGCCCTAATGATATGAGCAAATTCCCCACCCTTAGAGTTGTAGCAATGCATCAGTATGTATGAGTACCACCAATATGAAAGCTCAAGTTCTTGAAGCCAATATGAAAGTCAAATGCCCATTCATAAATCAATAGCATGGAAAGTACCATTCACCAAGTTTTGATGTTCAATGGACTTGTAGCCACATTGTGTATTTGAAACCATTTTTACAAATTATCTTTAAATAGTTTTATAATGGACACAAAATCACATATAGAACATTATAGGTATATCTAGAGAAATATATCAACTAGTTCGACCTTTCAAGCATTGGCATCACATATGACAACCACAACATTGCCTCAAATGTTATTGAATAATTCTTCATTTCCAACAACATCAAAATCTATTTACATCTAGGCACATTAACATTCATGAAAGCAAAAAGGCCACTAGATCTCTTTGAAAATTGTAAAAACAATGAAAATCAAATCATTTACCAACGTGAATAGGTAAGCTACTTTAGTAACCATGCAAGGGAATAATGTTCACAATTGCAAATGCCAGTGCCTAGTTATCTAGGTTGATATTATGTTCAAACACATGAAGAAAGAGACCCTTAATACAACATCATTGTTTTCACCAAAATGCAATTCAAGTTATCAAAGGTAACCTCCATCTACAATGTTTCATTTGATGGACAACAATAAAAACATTTATTGAGCCCCATCTTGAACTCCATATCATATTTGCAAAGTAGATCACTTGAGTTCATATGAACTTGTTTCACCTAATTACCAAATACCTTCGAACTAAAAGTATCCTAAATTGTCAAAAGGATTGGTGTAATGTAGTTGGACTGTTTTTTATTACACAATTTGTTTTGTGAAAGGTAAGCATTTTGAAATATGTAGTCCTCATTCCTACAAACATTTCATTTTTGGAAACACAAGTTTTTATTTCTTATTTTTTTTCATGTGATACCCAATGGATACCTTAATTGGCCAATTAATTTATTTTTAGAAAAGTTTCCAATTTTCCTATCATCATTTTGTTATTGTTTGGAAAGTTTTCAAAAAATTGTCACTAATAAATGTTAATTCAAACTTGGGATGCTTTTGCCTACTCCTATTTCAAAAATTTGGAAAAAAACACATTGGAATCCACCATCTAAACTAAACCAAAAGAAACAACCATCATTAATATATCAAATGAAACCATAATACACATCATTTCCCAAAAATGGCAAAGGGTGTATTTAGTTGGTGATATTTGTGGTTATACGATTTTATATGAATGTTGGCCAAGTCAAGCCTGTTTGTTGACCATTAGATATTTGCATTGATTTAACTGATCAATCGCATGTGTTTTTTTTTGTCAAGGGAATGGAATTAAGCAAGTATCAAACAAGGCATGCACTTGGGTATGGGATGCCCTCATTGTTAGGCTTTGGGTTACAAAAATTCATGTCATTTTTAACTGCACTTCTCTTCTCCCATAAATAGGTGATGATGCCTTTACTTAGGTAGGCTTGTGTTTTACAAAACCCATGAAATGCATTGGTTGGTTTATTATGGTTTGTGGTTAGAAATTAGATGTTAATACATCTTTTTGAGGTTTCAACTTTTAAATTTGTTGATTTGAAAAACATAAACTTCGTCATGGTGAAGATGACAATGCAATGAAATGGTATGCTTACATTCCTACCCATAATATACAAACATATTTAGCACTAAAGTGTTGATTGATTGATTTATTTATTAAATGAAGTTTGACATATTGTATATATCATTTTCCAATCTTTTAAGCTTATTATGTGTATATTCTTCACATTGTTTTTTAGAATAACTACTTCCGAGTCATGCAAAAGCAAGCCTAGTGCACTTGCATTCTTTACTATGTTCCATGGTCACCATTTCCAACAAACATATGACCTCCTCCCATCACACCACATACATGCACCATAGAGGCACATTTATTCCTTTAAAATCAAAGCACTTGAGGAGGAGCTCTCTTCTTTCTCCCTCTCCAAAGCAACATCATTAGCCATGCCATCTACTTCCATTCAAAGCTCACACACTAATAGAGACATAGTTTTTATGATTTCATAAACAACTATGTTTATAGTTGTTATGCCACTTATGACTACTCATGACCACATGACTTTGCAATTCAAAAGATTACATCACTTATGCTAGTAATCACAAACAAGCCTTAGTCACACATGTTATTAACAACTACCATCTAAGGCATGACTACATTCATTCCATACACAATCATGGAGGACATATCAATGGATTGTTGGATTGATTTAATAAATGTAAATTATGAAATTTATTGACCTATTATGTGTTGCCACTTGGCATACATATGATTTAGTAAATGTAAATTACAAAATGTTTTGGTCTATTTTTTTCACCACATGGCATAGGTTCAATTTATTAAATGTAAAATATGAAATTATTGTTTCACTATGTTGTGCATTATTATTGATGATTTTGTTTATTGTTTATTATAGTTTTGAAATGTTGTACAATTTAGGAAATTATACAAATGGCAGAACAATGTTAAGTATGCATTTCATCACACTTGTGTTTATTTTGTAATAATTTTGTACATATGAGCAGTATAATTTGTGAACCTTGCATTGGATAATCATGTTTCATTGTGCCCAATTTTAATTTCATTAATCATTAAATGATGACGACAAATGATTACATTCCAAATATGAAACTAATGTGTGTATAAATCATAATATGTTTTAAATATGTACATACATGTGTGTAATGATTCAAGTTGACAATAATGTATCAATATTATCTTTTAAAAAAATGAAATTATTGTTTTTATTTTAGTATTCCATAATTTCCAAAGTGGAATTTATGTCATATAATATGGAAAGGATGCAATTGAATATGGATTATAACATCTATGGTAAATGCATGTGCATGCACATTGATTAATGGTTGATCATTGTCCATTAGTTATGTAGGGGAATTTGGCTTCAACTTTTACACCATGAACATCACACCATATATGGCTCCAGAGGTTCAAATTTTAAGTCAAGTTTCAACAAAGTCTGATGCATATAGCTTTGGAGTACTATTGATTGAACTTCTGAATGGGAAAAAATCTTTCAGCAAGGAAGGAAAGTGTTCCACATTGTGGATTTATCAAATGGGTCAAAAAATATTATGTGGAAGGTCAATTTGAAAACATTTTGGATGACATAATTAACAATTCAATTGTTGATTTAACCAGAGTAAAAGTTTTTTTTGTGGATATTTAAAATTCACAATCAAACACATTTACAAACATATCAAAATTTATAAATTCAAATTGATAAAAATGTGTATTAGATCATTTTGGATTGTTTAATGACCATGATAATAATGATAATGTAAAACCCAAAATTTGTAATTGATGATTTAAAATAAAACATTTTATCATTTACAAAACACATTTTATGTGTCCATGTTTATGAAACAACTAGATTAAAAGTTTTAACTAAATTTTCATTATTGATATATGAGTTGCATAAAAATGAAAAAAATCTTATCTCTAATTAATAATTTTTGTTTTATTATATTTAACAAACATCAAGTTGATGCAAAATTTAATTTCTTTAATTCATATTGTAATGATGTCATAAATTGAACCACAATATATGGTTCCATAACTACTCAACTTTACAGTAATTTGATTGTTATTAAATATGACAAATGAAGATAATAAACATACATTTCTTATGGTATTTTGATTTTGTAAGAAAACAAAAATAAGAAAACCAAACATGCAAAACACTTTTCAAAGGTTACAAATATTGAAAAACATGCCAAGGGAAAAAAAACATCATGTTCAATTTTCCAATGTCGGGATAATTTAACATCATTTTTACAAAGATTTACATACTTTAATTCAAGTAAGGATGTTCAAAAAAAAGTTGTAGTTATTGTAACCCTATTGTAGTTATTGTAATAATGGGTAAGTAGGAAGGTAAGGTGAAGTGGGCTTTGCCTACCTAGTTCTTAGTAATTATAGGAAGAACTATTGCAATAAATTAAGGGGTCAATAAGGGTAGGAGGAGAGAAAATAGGATTTGGCTAAAAGTAGTAATCACTTATTATGGTAAGGGGAGGAGCTAGCTACTATCTAATGGAGAGATTTGGGAAGGAAGAAGAAGTAGGAGAGAAGTTTGTGTGTGGGGATGTGTGGAATTTTTTTGTGATGTCATGTGATGTCATTCATGTCAACATGAATATGCCCGGAATGACATGACGAAATTTTATTTTATGAAAAAAAATAAAATTCCACAAAAAAAGTGTAATAAAATTCGAATCTTGAAAAGAAAGTTGTGACGTCATATGACGTCATTGTCACCACTTGAATACAAAAGACATTTACGCCATCGCGACGTGAGAATGAAAAAAAAAAAATTTTGAAAATTATTTTTTTTTTGGAAAATTTGTTTGTGAGAATAGATTTATTTATTGTTTTATAATTCATGACGGCATGTGACGTCATCAAATTGTACAACCGTATCCGCACGCCATTTCGGACCTACTCAAGAAATGTCATGAGAATGTGACGTCATGTGATGGTGAGATAAGACGTGCAGAAATTTTTTTTGGAAAATTCATTACAATCCAACACGTTGTCACTTTTGGCATGATTTTTGAGCAGTTCTAGGGAGAAAGGTTCTACTACTACTACGGAACGTTTGTAAAAGTTTTGAAGATAAAAAACATTTGAAGACTAGAAATTAATAGTTCATTATGGAAAATAATTTTTCATTTAGTTTTGAAAAAATTCATATTTCCCTCATACAAACAAATTTGGACATGGTGTACCGTTTAAGGTATGTTGTGAAGCAAATGTTTTCAAAACCATTTGGTGCAAGTGTTTTGGTCCTTTGATTATGGGGACATGGCAAAAGGTTCTCGCAAACCTAGAGAATAATGTTTTGATGCCGAATCATTCTTATGTTGTCTATCATCAAAATAATGTATTTTGGCAACCAATGGTTGGCATCTCTTCCATTGTTGGTAGATTTTGATCTTGCATTTGATGTTGAATCATTATCTCCCACCCCCCCATTAATAGAATTTATTACATTCTCTTTAGCCCCTCAATCTAGAATTACATCATCTTCACACCCTACACACTCATACCATATCAAGATCAAGTTATCTAGAGTTCATCATCTTCACACCTACACACTCATACCATATCAAGATCAAGTTTTCATGCGCATTTTTATACTCATATAGTGAACCTCTGAAAACACATTGCTACTTATGAACATGGTCATGGAGTTGGGGCGGGGGGGGGAAGGTCACCTTCTTCTTCATCCATTGTGGCAACATGTACATGTGATGGTTGACCTTCATTAGGTGGGTATTTTTGGTGTATTCCCAGGAGTCACCTTTGAAAATCTTTGACATAATGTACTTCAAAAGCAAAAAAAAAAAATTGAACCCCAAAATGTGTAGGGTAGAATAGATTTCACCCTTGAAATGAAATTTGCCCCCCTAATGCAATTCACCCAACTTGCCTTACTTGCCCCCATTCATTCACTGGTTTGCATCCATATGGCATTTTTGAAATTGGGAATCCTAAGACTCTTGATTCTCAATTCACACAAAATTCCCCAGACTCTTGATTCTTGACTCGTGTGAAAGTCTAGGGACTCCCCATTCTTGAGTTGTGTGAGAATCTCGAGACTCTTGATTCCCAATTTTCAATTTTGCATGGAGTCCCAATTCTTAATTTTTCATATGGACTCCCAACTCACACAAAAGTCCTAATTCACACATCTGCCATGGCAAATCTTGAAGCCCACTTCGACTCTGGATACCCAGTTTCAAATTTCATACCTAGTTTTGGAATTTTAAAAATATTTTACTCCATTTTGCTTCAAATGCAAGACTCCGTGAAAGAGAAAACAAATTTCAAATTTTTACATTTCAGGGTTTTTCAAACCTCTGCCATTCCTTCTTCCATATTTATAGTTTGATGTCCTAATTTTTGGACATCACATAAACCTATATATATGTAACCAAAAAAATAGGAGACTTTTTTTGAGTTGATTTCATTTAATTATGACTTTTTCAAAACCAAGAAAATGAACATTTTGAAGATTTGGATTGAAAATTTCAGTTTGATACGTATCACTTGGGATTCTTCACTTGGAAAATGCATTGAAATTGCATAAAACTGGGGATCAAAATTAGAGATGGAAAGAAAGGATGAAATTTGGGAATGAACATTAGCTGTGATAACATGGCATGAAAATAAGAGTTGTGAAAGTTGGGAAGAATTGGGATTCAAAACTCAATGATTTGGGTAAGATGGGCACGTGTGAATGAAAGTTGGGAATCAAGAAAATTTGAGAGTCAATTGTGGGTGAAACCAACGGTGTGAGTGAGGTGGGAGAGCATGGGCACTTTAGAAAGCCATCGATAAGGGTGCACCAATTTGGTTTCATAATATTTTGACATATGGTCAAAAAGTTATTCAATATTGAACAATTTTTTCATTGAAAAATTCAGTTAAATGAAAACTGAAATTTATAGGGGAATTAGAGCACACTTTTGATATTGCTGAAAAGCTCCAAGTGAGTAAGATTTAACGAAGGTGATTTGGAAATTTACAGACCTAAGGTGTGGGAGATATTGAACTTTGAGTAAATTTTTTGGTTGAAAATTCAATTATATTACAAACCTGGTTTTAGAAGAAAGAGTTAATCAAGCAACCCATTCACACTTGGGGACACAGGCTACACTTGTCAATGCTAAATATTAGATGTGGTAAGCTTAGGGAATAATTAATCGGAGACATTGAGTATGGCAAGCATGGGGAATAATTAACACTAAATAGTAGATTTTGGGTGTGATTATTATTGTGAAGGTTCGTATAGAATCAATTATTGGAGATGGGATTAGTGACATCTTTTTCTTGGGCTAACATGATCAGATTAGACTCCTGTCATCACAGATTTTTTTGACCACAGTACCTTTCCACTATTTTCCCCCCTACTTGTTGTCACAGTCACATCAAAACTTTATTGGTCAAACATTGATCAAATGCATGAGTTTACAATCGAACTGAAATGGAACAAAAAGTGACATTTGTCTTTCAACGGGAATGAGTTGAAAGAATTTATAATATTAATTAACACAATTGCAGGTCTTTGATGGAAACACAGTTTTTTTTATTTTATAGATGTTAAAAGTAGTGCAAGTGGCAACAAGACTGCCCTCAATTTTGCCTAAGTGGCTCCTTATGTAAAATTCACATAGGGGCAGGTGGCTTCCTAGCCACTTGCTGGGTCTTTTTTTTGGGCAACCTTCATTTTTTCAAAATAGCTGCAAAGTGGCTACTTTTCTTTTTTTTAAGGTAAGTGCAACTGGCATTAATACAAAATTCTAAGTTAGAATGGGGCTCCCATTTTTTTTCCAAGGTAGGTGCAATTGGCACCCACCAAAAAACCTAAAGCAGAATCTAGCTCCATTTTGTTTTCAAGCTAAGTGCAATTGGCATCCAGAAAAGAATGCAGAGTTGAAAGTTCGCAGCTTTTGAAATTCAAAACAATCAAACTTAAAATTTAAATTAACACTAATACTTTGAGGGGGAGTTGAACTCCAATTTGAAACTAGACTTTGCCCATTGTAATTCAAAGTCCCACCCACCACACCCAAATGTCAGTAAAACTCATGAATAAATAAATTATCTTCACCAAACTTGTCCAGATTGTGGAAATAGAAATACATGCATAGAAAAAAATTGAACCTTTCAAGTGGTAACATTGATCCACACTTTGTGATCGTGATTGCTTCCTGATAAAAGAAGCTTTCTTATGTATAAAACTTTTGTGCAAACATTTTGATAGTTGTGTTTAAAGTAGGTCCCAACCTATTGTGTAGCTTATCTTTCATGAAAGCAAGCATTAAAAAACTACGTTCATCTTCCATAGATCCAAGAACTGATACCACAACAATTTCCACCAACTTTAAGAACTCACTTAGGTACTCAATTAACAAAGCATTATTCTTGATTGTAACCCACATTTTAGTCATTAGATTCTTGTCAAAAGGTTCACCTGTAGCCTTTGGTGCCTATGACTTCATTGTAAGTTTGAATATCGTTACCTGCAAACCCAAAATGTTGGCATTCATAGGTGTTATAACTTGCAGAAGTGAAGGTCTCACCTTCTTTGTCTTATAGTAATTTTTTTTTTATGGTCACAAAATGGAAGGAAAATGTAGAATTAGCATTAGGCTACATCCGGAACTAAGGATACACAATGCCAAGGGCATTCATCAATTCAGAATTTGCAAAACATTGATCCAATCTAGTCACAAGCATATTAGTTACAGTAGAACATTTGGCTATCACTTGCACAATGGATGTCAAAAAAATATTTTGGAAACAGTCTAGTTATGTCCAACAACTATATTATGAATGTAAGTTTGATAACTATGACCAACCATCTGAAAAGAAAGAAATTATGAACCATTGTTCACATCAATAACCTAATCCTAAGTGATGGTGGCAGAATTGTTTTCAACCACATCACAAAATAATTGAAAATGTTCATGTTGGTAGGAGGTGGTAGGATCAAAATACATCATGAAAAGATTTGCCAAGCAAATCTTCACAATTGCCATAAAATCACACATGAACACATCCTTCCCCTGGGTAAATTTTATCAAAGCATTGATTGCTTCCAACAATGACAACAAACAAGATAGACCTAACAATGTGTGAACATCACAAAGGAGGTCAAGATTCAACCTCACGTAAGCAACTAAAGCATTATCCTATGTCATCTTCACAATCAAAGTTTTATATTCTTCCAACACACACTTCCAAGGCTCCAACATTGATATGTAACAAGTCTTCACATTTCGCAAAATCTTCAACCTTCATGTTTCCACGATCTCAGCAAACTCAGTGAACTTTAAATGACATTTAAAGGAGCTAGAAAAGTAAGAATACAAGGATTGTAAAAACTCTTCCAACTTAACCACCATTGGAAGATTCAACAAAGCTTGTATAACAAAGTTTGTCATATGGGCCATGCAATGCTACCCCATCATATAAGGAGAATATTTCTCCTTCAATTGTGATGTCATTCCAATGTGACAACCCTAAAAAAGATGCACCATCTGCACCAAAACAAATGAAATGTTGAGTAGTCTCTTCTTGAGTTGGTCCTCCTTGTTACACGAGGGATTGAACAATCACAAGAATGAGATTATTTATAGTTTCGTCTTCTACAACACATTGAAGTGTCAAAATGATAGGCATTCAGTTCCATGCCTGCATCACATACACATGAACAGAAATCCAAGACTGATTATTAATTATAGTAACCTCATGTACACTAAAAGAAAAAAACCTTGAACCAGCCACAATAGCTCAAGTTTTTTTCAAGATTTGTTCACATAAACAATCTACCATTTCCCACCCTACCCCATCAAACTAGCATTTCATGGGATTATCAAGAACATTGAGCTCCATAAATAATTTCTACATTGTTATGTATTCACTCATTAGGTGTCCCCAATTCAACAAATGAAACAATAGTGCAAATTGCACTATTTTTTTCTTCTTGTCCACCCGTGTTACACCTTCAACAACTTGTTGCAACATTATTTCAGGACTTTTAGCAAAATACAATTTCTCATTTGTAACATGTGCATTGGTTTTCAAGAAATAATGTTCCCCCACACTACAACAAAAGGTGTCCTTGTACACTAAGTAATTTCATTAAAGTTTGAATGAATTCACTAGTTGTAATGAATGGGACCTAGTGGGGAAGTAGTGAATTCATTAATTTAATGAATATGGACTAATGAACTACACCCACGTTTTGTAGTAATGCCACCTTAACCCTTGGCATAATTACTAAGGCTTTGTGACGTTTAGCATGTTTCCATAGAGAATTAATCTTAGGAAATAATAGTTTTAGTTTACCCTTAATTTGGGTGCATACTTTGCACCAAACTTGAACAACCTTGCCATCAACTCCAAGCAAAAATTCTACCCATGGCAACTTCATTGCTTAAGTATCTTGATGAAGCGCCCCTAAACCCCTTAAGAAACCCAAATGTGAGTCCCAGAGTGAAACAATAAAAAAAAAGAAAAATGGGGGCATGTTCCCTAACTTGTAACATTTCAAGGGTGGGAGGCCATGCTAGAGTTTTGAAATGGGACTAAGATGAACTCACAAGCAAGAGTTCAAAATGAAATCAATTTACACAACTAAGGAAAAATTATAGTTAGTGCAAATTGAATGTAAATGATGTAACAAATTTAGTAGGGATAACTTCAAGCATAAACTTTACACGGCTCACAACCTTTGGGAAGAGGCACCACTCCCCTCTCTATAGTATATTCTATGACTTTCCACAGGGGCTACATCTAAATGACACTTTTTCCCAAGATTCCCAAATGGGAATCCCAAAACTGGGACTCTTCTTGTCTCAAAATTTTGGATGTTCATATTTTCTTCAAATCAAGTCTATTATGAGCATATAAGGGTAGTTACTTATAGTCTTCAAAAATATCTTTTTAACAGTGTATTGCACGTTCCAATTGAAGATGATTTGACCCTTACTTTAAGGGGATTTGTGGTCGGGAGTCAAATTTCCAATTTGACTCTTGACTTTTCTTTTTATTGTAACTCATGCATTTCAAGTGTAATTGAACAATGCAAGGGCATTTTAGGCATCTACATTTCAAAACATTTCCAATGATATCATGGGGGTCTCATTGGGTGCGTGTTCACCTTTTCAACTAGGGCCTTGAACATTCAAAACTCCCACACAAGTGCAATTCCCAAAGTGGGAGTGCATTTGGAAGTCATTAAGTTCAATTTCTTGCACTCTCCCCCACTTATGAAAGTGTGTCACTCCTGAACGCATTTTCTTGGCTTCATGTTACCCTTACATTCCACACTTAATTTCAAACCTGATGTTCAAGTTGTAACACTTGAAAATGCTTATTTAATTCATATGCCTTTTTTCTTTTTTTTTTACAATTCATTGTCCCTTTTTGCATCAATAGGGTCCAAAACCACACAATCAATTTCAAAGGTAGGAGTAGATTTAGGTTCTCAATGGTAAGAAAACCAAGAGAAATAAACTTAGGTTCAATGGTAGAAGGACCAACAAAGGAGTTAGCAAAGGCAAAGATATTTGTATTCAAAATTCTTAGGGGGTTGTAGTTTTGTTGTAGATTTTGACATGAGAAATAAACACTAAAAAACCAACAAAAAACAAACTTGAAAAACAAATCACAAAGGGAATCAACAATCACAATTTGTAACAACAAAGAAGAACATGACAATCAAGCCTCAAGGCTTTGATTCAAGATCTATTAACCAGGTGCAATCATAATCAAATGAACCAATGGTGATGAAAAACTCAAAGACTACAACCCTTTTTGTGGTCATTTTCATTTTCTCATATAAAGGATTTTTGGGATGAAATCTTTTGCATTATGTTACAAAAAATACATATAATTTTCTCAATACATTACATTTTATGTATTAACTTTTCATGAATAACTAAGAATCTTTTAAAAATGTACAAATTCTACCAAATTTTACATTTTGTTTTGAAAAATTATCTTAATTTTAAATTGGATAGAAATATGTTAATTATTTAATGCTTTATTTTATTGTTTCATAAACTACAACTTTGTTTTAGATGTCATGTACATTACACCCCATTTACATGTGGTAAAGAACTCTTGAAATTTTAAAATTTTGTTCAATAGATTTTTAATTTTTTAAAATTTAAAATTTCACAACTTTCAAATTGTGAATGCTTTTTGAGTGTGGATAATCAATTAACAACATCTCAAATCTTTTCTCATCAAAATTTAAATATAAAGAGAGTCTTTAGCTTAGTAATTTATAAAATTGATTATTTTTTATATAATTGTTGTTCAAGTTCAAAAGTCCTTTATTAAACCTAAACCCAAAATTTTTTTTTGAATTTTTATTTTGAATTCTTTAACATTCATATTAGTTGTTTAGCATTACATTCTATGATTAACATGACATTAAAGTGGCATCACAAAAATATATCTAACAAAATTATAATTTTTATAGAGTTTCGGTGGTCGTCGGACATGCTTTTTGACTCGTTTGATTATGACTACACCCAACCCCTAAACCATAATGAAAAAATTTACCAAAAACAAATTATAAATGTGTCGAACAACAAACAAGGCTTGAGGTCCATCATCCAAATCCTGATTCCTAACTTTCCAACTTTCTCAACATGTGAAAGAATCACAATGCACACAACACACCTCCAGGCCCAACAATAGACATAGTAAACATTGGATAATAGACAATGGACAGTGGACACCAAAACACACATGAAAACGCTTGATGCATTCAAACGCTTGAGCTTCGAGCTTCAAAGTGCACAATGCACATAGTATTAAAAAAGAACATAGAAAACATGGGAGAAGAACGAAAGGAGGAACGAAAGGGTTTACTTGAATGAAAATCTATAGAGATGTTGAATCTGGCTTCTTAAAGTTTTTGATCTTCAATGGAGGCGACGACTCATTATCAGACGGTGGATGTCATTTGCAATTGAGCATCTATGGAGATGTTGACTTCGACGACCTAATCATGTTTCTTACACAATTTTCCCTTCATGTCATTAGCTGGCCCTAATTTCTGGTCTCCTTTTGCACATAAAATAAACTTTGGATGGAAACCGTCTATCCATGCATCAAGAAACAAGGCTGTGTTTGTTTGTTCAATTAATGCACAATGTCCAAAATGTTAACTATGTACAACCATGCAATTAAGTGTGTATATTGGCCTAAAAGGTAAGGTCTGGCTCTTGTTGTGATTATTGTAATATTGTCATATTGTAATTATCACCTAGAGAACTTGCAACCATGTGATATATTTTTCAATTTTCTGAAGTTGGGTCATTGGCTAGCATCTCAAGAGAGATCTAGCATTAAATGGCAGCATGTATTTTAAACATATTGAAATGATAAACAAAACTAGTTTTAAAATGCTACCAAACTCAAATCAGAGTTCAAACATGGCAAAAAAAAATTCCAATTTAACAATTGGTGAAATTTGATGATTTTGTTTCAGAAAAAATGGGAATATTGTGACAGATTATTCTTGAGGTCATCCTACCTCACCAAACGGACAAAAAAAGAAGCCATGGTGTTCATTCACTCTGGCCCTTTGAAAAGTTATATATAGCTTGTATGTAGTAGTTGCCATTGGGTGCTGATTTCTAACAAGATACACTTGAATTAGCTTCTTCTATTTTGAGGCGTGCCATCGTTGCAAGTGAGGGCTCACATCATCCAGGCTTACTGCTCTTTCAGGTTTCCCTTCCCTGTCCTTCTCTAATGTGCTTCTTGCTCCTGGTGAGGTGGGGGTTCTCAAAAATAATTTGTTTCTTTGCCCCTTTGTGACCCACTTTGGGCGTTTGCACTTCTGGCTCGGACTTGGGTCCTTGCTCTCTCTTCTTCCTTTCTCCCTTTGCTGCGTGTTTTGCGTTTAATAGAGCCTGCCAGGGTTTCATCCACTTTTTCTCTAATTCTGCTTCATGCTTAACTCATTTTGAGGGCACTGTGCTGTGGTCACATTCAATCAGCATTCTACTAGACAAACATCAATCTACATTCTTGGACAGCCTCCTCTGGAGCATCCGAGTACCAACTTTGCTGCCCCAGCATGGTTGGAATTACAAGTATGTAATGCGACAGCATTACATCAATTCTGCAAGAATCTAGCTCGATGCTGGGTTTTGCATATTGAAAATATATAAACGCTTCGTATTTGTACTCATGAGGTTGTGCTTACTCCCATGAAGCAGAACAGCATACCCAACCAACAAGCTGTTGGCACCCCCAAGTCAAGCTCAATGGCAGAGGGCCAACAGGGCTTTCACCTGCACACCAGTGGGTTTGAGACCACAGAACCTTTTTTTGAGGTCCCAGGGTCCCAGACAGGGGGCTATACCACTGAGTCATCACCCTTAAGGTCTTTCAAAAATGTTTTGAAGATCATGGGACTTTCCTTCTGATCTAGTTTTTCAGGTGTTGTGGGTGCAGCTGCTATCAGCTATACAGGAGAAGTTAACTGAAGCTGCACATCAATTGAAATCCAAGCAAGCCTCTTAGTACAAAATGAAGGTTGCAGTTGTTGGAGCAGGTGTAGCTGGTCTTGTGGCTGCACACACGTTAGTTGTTGCTGGGGTGGATGTCGTGTTATACGAAAAGGAGAATACGGTTGGTGGCCATATTGGTGGCGCAGCTACTAGCTGTGTACACCATGAAGGCAATGATTTGGATGTAGGCTTCACAATCTTCAATCCGGTATGAACTATGAACATGATCAAAAATTCAATTTCATGTGATTTCTTGTCTAGTGGATTACTGGATAACTTGATAACCAAAGATTACGCTTATTATAATAAATTGTTGGTTGATCGGATTGGATCAATTGAATTTTTGTGTCTGTGTTTTTTTCAGGTCATGTACCCAGATCCTTTGATCGAATACTTCGAGAAAGCTGGGCTGGAGATGAAGAAGTTCAATTCATCTATGTCATTCTCTGTGAGCTCAAACACAGGAAACAAGGGTTGTGAGTGGAGCAGCAACAATCTTGCAGGGTTGTTTGCTCAGAAGCAAAATCTTGTGAATCCGTTCTTTTACCAAATGATCCGTGAGTTAGCGCGGTTCAAAGATGATGTGTTCAGGTGTGGATGTAACTTTCTTTTTTCCCCTCAATATTGTCTCTTCTGTATCATGCATGGCACACTGTAAATTGTTCCTTTGGGGAGTTGATTTCTGATCTGATCTGATCTGATCTGTACATGTTTGCAATTGAGCTTAGAGCATGCTCAATAGCAACCCTCTGTTCAGTATGTAGCACATCCAGTATGTACTGTTTTAGTTTCTCCCCTATACCCCACCCATGAACCTGAAAAGATACACCACACAAAGTGAAAGACCATTTAACTCTCATCACCTGGGCCAATCATTGTTATTGGGCAATGAGAAGCAATCATTTCCAGCTACTACCGGCACTCTAGGAGGGCCATAGCAACATGTGAACCTTTCCAGGCCCCAAGGGAGTTTCACACTTTTTCCCGGCAAATCTTCATCTAAAAAGTACCGCCCAGGGGCATTTTGCTACGTAACCGGCCTGCTTGAGCCGTGTTACGGGATATAACCGGTGAGCCATAAGAGGTCACCGGCCAGAACAACATAGTGGACAGGCCAAGATTTTATGTGGCCATAACCCGTGAGTATGCCAATAGCCCGATTTGAGCCTGTAGTCGCTATCGCCATAGCCGTGCTGTACCTGTCTGGCCAACTCGGTACTGGTCGGATCCAACTTCTCTCTGACATGTCGCCAAATTTGGCTAAAGTCTTCTTGTGTATGACAGCTACACCTACGTACCTACCTCAAAAAATTTAGAATTTTTTTTGTAATTTAAAAAAAAAATTATATATATATATAAATAAATAAAAAGAGCACCCGTGGTTCATATGGAGGATTCTGAATTAGGCTAAATAAGAAAATTCCCAAAAAATCACTATTTCCTTTACACCTGTTACTAACACCACAAGAAACATGATCAAAATCCAGGTATTTGGAGAAACTGCAGAAGAAAGATGATTCTTCTGTTCAAGAGAGTGAGACGTTAGGAGACTTTCTCAACTCGCACAAATACTCACAAAAGTTTCGCGAGTGTTATGTGGTATGTTCATCATGGAAAGTGGATTCAGGCCTTGACTCGCCAAAGGCCTATTATTATTATTATTATTATTATGTTATTGGATAATATTGCATGATTACTTCTTGCATATGCTTTCAACTAGTTCAGGATCAATTCGTTCATATTACAAATGGGAAAGTTCTCCACTTCTTGCATATATTTTCAACTAGTTCAGGATCAATTCTTTTCATATTACAAATGGGAAAGTTCTCCACTTCTTGCATATATTTTCAACTAGTTCAGGATCAGTTCTTTCATATTACAAATGGGGAAGTTATGTTGTCTTTTTTTTGGCTTCAATTCTTAATGTGGAAGTTCTTTGGATGATGAGATCTGATCATAATATTATTTCTGTGGCTTGCCTTGTCAACTTGTCATTGTGGGAGTCAGATACCAACTTGTGCTTCAATATGGCCATACCCATCAGAAATCATACTTGGGTTCTCAGCCGCATCTATCCTCACATTTTATTGGAATAACCATCTCCTTCAGGTACTTACTTAGTGTTAACATCTAAAATTAAAAATATTATCAAAAATTCTTAATATCAATTCTAAGCACCCTATTCATATGTAAATAAATTGTAAATTTTTACTTCCTAATGAATTAATTGCACTCTATATTTTTTTGCACACCATTTGAGAGTGTACCCTCTCCCACCCCCCGCCCCAATGAAATCATCCTTGCAATCATTCTTCCAAATGAATTTGCCCCAAGCCACTTGTTATAGTTTGTACATGTGCAAAATATCATGGTAACATATGGCAACAGATTCTCATAAACTCTAATGACCTCATGATCATTGATCATGCAGGTGTTTGGCGATTCTCAATGCTTAACAGTCAAGGACCACTCCAAAACCTTTATAGCCAAGGTCAGATCAGTTGCGAAATTTTTGTTTGTTGCATCTTGGTTTTCAGAATTGCAAAATGATGTACAAAGCAAAAGTTGTGCAGTATAGTAGAGGAGAGTTCAAACCATGATGGACATATTTCTATATGATTGAAAATTTTTGTGATCACAGTAGTCTACATCCTTCAAACTCTAAAGTTCACATCTAGATAATTTTCATGGTTGCAGATGGTGGCAGATTTGGAAGCAGCAGCAGGCTCACGTATCTTGACCAAATCTGGTGTTACTCACATCAGCACTACATCTGAAGGTGTGTATGTGTCACTTATTGTCACTCAGGAGAGAAGAGATTCTGCCCTTCACCCTAAGGTTCTTTGGGTTCACTTGTGCTCTTTCAAACACATGTGATCTTGGCCAATAAAACATCATGACATCTAGGAGAAAGGGCCCCCGCTTAAGAACCTTCCAGGATTTGATGTACCTCTCACAAGAGGTGAGTGAAAGGTACTTCAAATCTCTCCCAAATTTCTAAACATCAAGGCCATTCTCCTACTTAAGGATCTGTTGGATTATGATGGCACCCCCCTGGCTGGGACCTTACAAAATATATAAGGACCCATATACAGCCTAGCAGGAACCTTACACTAAATAACATGTCCACAAAACACACTAAGTTAAATTCGACAGGAAAAATTTAAGTTGCAAACAGTGTTTCTGATTTTTGTGAAATTTCACATCCTGGCAACAAAAAAAATTGGTTGAAAGGAGTTGATGTGTTCAACACAGCAGTCAATAAGAATATACCATTGCTCATTGCAATCTAGCTTTCAATTATGAGCTTACAAGATGGAGGATTGAATTGGCATAATTGTCTGCTAATCACTATGTAGGTGTTCAAGTAAAGGATGAGAATGGTGGAGTTGAAATCTTTGATAAGTGCATTGTGAGCACATGTGCACCAAAGGCCCTACAAATGCTTGGAGAAGAGGATTCAACAGCTGAAGAACGCCGCATTCTTGGTGCTTTCAAATACAGTACCAGGTATCAACCTTCCTGGATTGCAGAACATGGAGTAGGCTACTCATTTGAAAGTAGTAGCAATTTTTTGTTTTGCTTGTTTAAAGGCTGGATTGACTGGCATGCAGTAATTTTGCTGCATAAGTATTATTGACCTGCATCAAGAATCAAGGACATGTAGGCTACCTCAGTATGTTTACATAATCAGTCCAGATTTTCCACAAGGCTCTTGTAACAAGTTTCCAATTTTCTTATGATGCAATATAATCCCTTCCCAATTCTTGATTGTACTTTTTTTTCCTTGGGAATCACAATTAGTTGCTGGATCATGATTTTTATTTTTTTTGTTTTGGGTGTTTTTTTAGCAATGTATATCTGCATCAGGATGTGGAAGAATTGATGCCCGAGAATGCAACTGCATGGGCTGCACGGAACTTCTTAGTCAACAGTGAAGGTCATGTGTACATGACATATTGGCTCAACCATCTTCAGGTTAGGCATTCCACTGTTCTAATTTAGTTTCAATTTTATACTCACTCAAGCTAGAAGCTATGGGAAGTTATTCTGTGTATTAATTTTTTAACAAGTTACATCTTTTCTCTCTTTTTTTTTTCTTTTGAATTGAAAAATAAATGGAAGTAGCTTCCCGTAGCACTCAAGTAAAAACTTCACCAAGTTTTTGGTGCTCTGGTGAACTTATTACAAGTGCTGCAGGGTCTAGTCACTAGTGCATCGAAGACTGAATATGTTCTGCCCTGCGTTGACTGATATCATCCTTGTAGGTTTCCACTACATGAAAAAAGCTGATGATGGTTTTGTGTTTGCAGAATCTGGGAAGTACAGGGCTGCCTTATTTGGTGACTATGAACCCACCCCAAGAACCAAAGCATATTGTGGATAAGTGGCAAACAAGTCACCTAATTCCATCTCTTGCAACAGCTGCAGCAGCAAAGCAGCTTGAAGGGATACAAGGGAAACAGGGCATTTGGTTTTGTGGAGCCTACCAAGGTATCTATCTAATGTGCCACATCAATGATGCAGTTTTTTGATTTGAAAATCATGAAGTCATGTCCACAATTGGTGAAATATACGCAAACCCTTCCATACCAACTTGAGAAACATTGGTACCTTGCAATTGCAATGGTCTTGGATCAATGTTAATTTCTTTGCACAAAGGTGGTCCTATCTTGCACAAAATGCATTATGTTTTGGGGTTTCTTGGGGTTTTTTGTATTTTGTTGCAAGATTGATGTGTTGGATCAATCAGTGAAATTTGCAAAATCTATGAATGTTTGTTGTGGCTGCATGTACATCTTCAGGACATGGATTTCATGAAGACAACATCAAGGTACAATGTGTTGTTTGCAAGTGTACTCTTTTCCAGCAATATTGTTGAAATTTTCTAGACTGAAAAGGGTTGCAACCAAATTAGATCTTAAATGTCGTCTAGACTAGATGTAAAAACACCCAATTACCAAGAATGTGTGCTTCATTATTTGGTGTTGCAGGTAGGGCTGGAAACAGCAAATGCTTTGTTGGGTACAGAGTTCAGGTCATTGACACTTGTGAAAGAAATGGTGCCCACATATCTAGAGTCTCTCTCTCGGACAATTGTCACTGGATTTCTCAACAGCTTCATCCGCACAGGAAGAATCCAGTATGTGCTCTCATCTCCATTATATATGTTTCAGCATGTAGGATGGTTGGTAGAAAGATTGAAATCTTCCAAATCAAAAAATGATTCAATGAATGTTTGATCACATCGTATGAATATGAACGGAGTAGCTATGGAAGATCACATAGTTTCAATAGTCTCACATAATTTAGTAATGCCCAATGCGCATAGCATCACATGTCATATACTCAGTCGGATGATCATGCGAGCTGTGTTCAGATTGCTGGAAGTTGGTGGAACAGAATTTGACTTCAATGGTAATGAGAAGGGATGTGATTTACAGTGTAAATTGCACATTATTCGTCCTGCTTTCTATTGGAAGGTTAGTAATTTCCACCTTGTATACCGTAACCATCTATTGGATGTTCATGATTATTCAGTTTTAGTCATTGGCTTGGTAGCTTGAAATGTAATTAACAATGTCATATATAAATTTGCTTGTTGTTGCACAGATGTTTGTCATGCATTTTAGAATGTATGTTTGTGAACTCATTTTTGGATGCATTCTCATGCTTCAATTTGTTCATATTTATGTTTGTCTAGTATGGACTACATGTATTGTGTGAAAATTGGTGTGTTTTTTCATGATATTTCCTAGTGGATTTTTAGATTACATTTTCCATGTGCATGTTTTTAAAAGGCAATAATGCAAGAGTTTGGATTAAAAGTTTGGATTTGGCATCATGGTGGAGGGCAGATTGCTACAAGGCAAGATTTAGGGTTTGCTGACGCTTATGTGGATGGAGACTTCACTTGTGTTGATGAGGAAAATGGGCTCCTCAATTTCTTTCAGGTCTGGATTGCAATTTTCTTTTGTGACTCAACATGCTTTCAGTATAGAATTTTACTTAGAATCCATGTCGTTTCTCTGAAGATGTAAAACATTTGTTGGATACTACAATCCATTATGCAAATGGCTTATTGAGATGTACTACTTTTTGCTGCAGATATTCATTGCAAATAGAGACATTGACAGGTTATCTGACAGTCACTTAACGAAAAGCAGGTGACTTAGAAGCAACCTTGTATACATGCATGACATCATCTCCATGATGTTTTGTGGTGCTCTAGTTGATCAAGAGCTTTGATTTGATTTGCAAGTTCTTTGTTGCTTTCTGATTGACATGTGAATGTCCAATGCCTTATGTAGCTTCTTTGGAGCTATGTAGCATGTGGGCACACTATTGATCAAAGGTTTCTTTGAACATGTTTTGCATGGATTGGAGGTTTCTTTTCAACCTATTTGTTTAGTAAACTTGAATGGTTCCATCATTTCATCTTCCAACAAATTGGCTTGTATAGGAAGAAAGGTTGGATGGTGCCACTTATGTGGACATCAACCTTAGATTGGGCAATCTCATACATTCGGCATTTATTGCACAACAATTCAGAGACAAATGCACGTCACAATGTTGCTAGTCACTACGACAAGGTACAATTCTCCTCCTCCTATTTTTCCTATAATTGATAAATATGGGAGTCGAGACATCCTATTGCATGACTTGGCAATAGCAAGTCTTCTTGTTATTGAGCCACAGTTCTAAATATACATTAGTCCTTGCAAGTCTTGATGAACCCACAGTACATAACTTTCATGTTTAACATCCCGTGAAAGAATGTGGAACTTTGAAAATTTCTTGAATGTTTAATATGGGTTATGTCACATACTAGGTCTCTTCTTCTTAGATTGTAAATGGAATGACCTATTGTGGGTGATTATGGATGTGACTAGAGCAATGACTTGTTCTCATTGTTTCTCGATGAAACAATGTCATATTCATGTGCAATTTTCAAGGTATTTCGATCATCCCCTTCTTCCCAACATTGTACATTGAAATTCAAATATTTCATTTGTGAGGAGATCAATGATTTATATTTTTCTAGTTGTAGGTGTAACCCATCATGGTTTAGTTGCAATTCCTATTTGAAGTATGACCAAAAAATGAACAGAAGACTGCAAACTATGTGAATTCATGTGGTATGTTTATGTGTCTTGAAATGAGGGGAATGAGAATGAGGGCCTTGAGTGAAGGGTTTTGAGATTTTTATATTTCAAACATGACTTTTGAACTACATGTAGGTGCACAATTTGTTGGCATGGTGTAGCTAACTGAAACTTGATTGTTTTGTACAGGATCTTAAGGAACCCTTGGTGGATGCACAAATGCGCAAAATCGATACATTAATTGATAAGGTCTGTAACTAAATCACTCCAAAATGTCATATTTGCAACTTCACTAATCCATCACATTGTGTTCTTTATTCTAGTAAAGCTCAAGAAGCAAAATCTCTCATGTGCCCTTGCTTTGCTAACCAATTATATCTATCACATGCAACATTAATGTTCAATCATTGTGACATGGAAACCATTAGAATATAATATTGATTGTAATTTTGTGTGGAGTTGTAATTTATTGTCTCAAATAGGCACAAGTAAATAGCACTCATGAAGTGCTAGAAATAGGATTTGGTTGGGGTGCATTGGCAATCCAATTGGTACGTCGTATTGGATGCCACTACACTGGCATAACTCTCTCTGAAGAACAACTCAAATTCGCACAAGATCGGGTTAAAGAGGCTCATTTGGAGGTTTTGACACCTTAATTTTTTTACCCTTTTTTTTCCTATTTTTTTCATAAATAGTTGAAGCAAGCTACCTAAAGTTGTTGTGTTAATACATGATCCCTCCTAATTGCTTAATGCATTCATTCATCTTGGTAGGTTGTCATAATAGATTTCACTAATGGAATTTGGGGTTGCTTTCATGCAGGACAAAATCACCCTTCTATTGTGTGATTATCGATTGGTGCCTGGAAAACATAAATACAATCGAATCATTTCATGGTGAAAAAATATTATAATATTTTCTTGGCAAAAACACCATTGATTGTGACCACTACTAAATGTTGTTTTTTTCCCCATGTATTCAAGCTTTCCTTGAGATCAAATCACGCACATAATTTTTATCATGTCATGAAGAGCTTGGGAGAATAGTAATAAGATCTCCTTCCAATTAAAATATGCACAATCTTGCAAAATTGCATTACATTAAAACTAGCATTATTGTTTAACAAAATGTGAGTTCAATATTAAGCCTCAATCCTAATATCTCTATTCTTGGTGTAGTGAAATGATCGAGCATTTGGGGGATGAATACTTTCCCGAATGGTTCAAACATTGTGATCGGCTTTTGGCCAAGGATGGAATTCTTGTCGTCCAGGTTCTTGGCATTTTCTTTCATTTATCAATTCCAAATACACATGTTGATTTCATGATCTACATATAAGTGAGTTATGTTGCAATGAATTTTTGAAATAATTGATGTCTAGGTACTTAAATTTAACCAAGGTTACTAACATGTCACATTAATTTTGACATTGGGTTTTGACATTGGGTTTAAAATGAACAAGAGAAAATGACGAATTACAAAAAAAAATGTTTAAGCTCCCAAAAAAGACAATTTCAATGATCCATATTTGCAATGATTGTTGAGTAGGTCACATCAATGCCTGAAGAGATGTACGAAAGACACAGAACAAGCTCAGGATTTGTCACGGAATACATTTTCCCTGGTGGTTGTCTTCCATCCTTCAGTGCTCTCACTTCTGCCATGACCATTGCCTCCTCCTTTAGGTACTCATCTATGCCTTCCAACTCTTGCATGCATCAATATTTGCATACTATAAATTTTACTTTTTGCCTTTCATTCCAATTGGATCAACAAACAAAGTAGCCATTTCAGATCAACATTGAATTTGTGATTAAATGTGAAGAGACTCTAATGCTTATATTTACAAAACCCAAAGAGTTAACTCTTTAGTATGTAAATGAAAAGGGCTTATCTTTGAAGTTAGACCTTTGCACCACAAGGTTGACCTCAGTTGATTGCAAGTCTTAAAAAATCATAGAATGGTCTAAAGATAGGCCATTATTTCCTTATGTAATTTTTCCTTATAATCATCCTAAAATTATATTAAAAAATACTTGCTCTTTTACAAACACATGGCAACCTTGTGACATGATATCAAATCTTGTGCATAAACCCTTTTATTCTAAAGCCTATTTCATTAATGCTTGTATCATGAGCTCACTCCATTGTCTCTTGTATTTATTAATTCGGATTGATCTTTCTCCTAACCAAAAATATGGTAATACTTGTTCAGTCCAAGTGAACCCTCTAAAAGAACTAACAAAAGGGGCTAGAAAATACATAGACTTTTCTTTTGGATTACAAACTCATGAACCCTTTAAGGTCACTTCCTATGGGTGTCTACATTTTTATACCATGCCCATATTCATGTTGTACATGTTAATTCTGTAGTGGATCAATTGGTACAAGTTTTAACACAAATCTTGTGAAATATATTGGCAGTGTGGAAAGTATGGAAAATAATGTGACTCACATGGTCGAGACTTTCGAACGATGGCATCACAAATTCAATGTCAATCACAGGCACATTTATGAACCCTTCCTCTCTCATGTTTGCAAACACTTGATTTGGAACCATTAAGGTTTGGGGGTGGTAGATGACATCATTTGTTGATCACATTATATGACGTAATCTTTTAATAATGATTAAAATGTGTCTATTGAACATGATTTTTTTTTAATTGTTGAATCTACCACACCCAAACATTAATGGCATGAAATAGCCTTGCTCTTGCCCATTAGTAAGGTGTTTAACTTGCCTTAATTCAACTTGCCTAGCACTTTACCCAACATAATAGGCAAGAGCTTGTCATTCCATAGTACATAAACATATAGTGGGAAACAATGGTATTTGTAACTAGCCTCCTATTGGATGTCTAGGTATAAAAGTTATCAATCATTGGCCACCATATTGATTGATTCAACTTCTCTCTCCTTTTTTATGGCAATCATTTTTATACATATATGTTGCTCACCTTTTTAAGACTTTGAGAATTTAGAAGTGGTTAGAATCTTGTTTTCCATACGCTTCTTGATCACATTCTAATTGTCAAGATGGGGGAACTTTGGTGCAGCAAAATTCTTCAACTTGGTTTCAGTGAGAAATTTTTCCGTATGTGGGACTATTATTTGATATATTGTCTTGCCGGTTTCAAGACTTGCACATTGGGCAACCTTCAGGTTGTCATGTTTTCTATAACACATTTTTGAACAGTTATTTTCCATAATGTGCAATTGTTGCTTCAACATGTAAAACTAGTTCATATTGTTTCTCCTTTGCCCTTGGTTTAATCATATAGCTTGTATCCATAATCACAAGCTTTTGAATTGCATGTCTTTTGATCCCCAAACAAGTAATTCAACTTCATACTTAAAGACAAATGTGATGTGCAGATTGTTTTCTCGCGCCCTGGAAATACACCATGTTTTGGACATTGGAAGTCGACCCACTAAACCAATCACAATGGATGTAAAGGACAACATATTCAGCTCTCTTTCTTTTGACATTAGCAAGGAGGACCATATATATTTGGAGCTCCTTCCACTAGCTTACCTTGTTTTTCTCGCACCTCAAAAGTAAGGGGTCTTTTATGTAGATCATAATGTTGACTAGAAAAATTGAGTGAGACTATGCCCAGAAAACTTTAAATACATTGTGTTGTTGTGCCCTCCTTCTACAAGGTGTAAGGTTTGAGATGAGTGTTACATTAGGAACTTTGAATTTGCAATATGCACGTAAATATTGGGTTAGCAAAAAGCTTTATAACATTACAACATAAAATGCAAAGACTTACCTCCTACTCCTTACAAACTTACCCATTGTTAGCAACTTCTTGGCCTCTAGAATGACATTTCTCTTTACATCAACCTCTCTCTTAATTTTTAGATATGCTTTCAATTATTGACTTTTCAACTATTTTTCATGTGTCTTTTGGAGCTTTAGGTGATTTAAGAAACATAACGTGCTTCCATTCCCTTCATTGCAAATGTCTAGAGAAAGGTCCATTCCAACAACCTCAAAGAAACTAATTTAAGGTTCTTATATGCATTTATAATTATGCTTAGCTCTAAATTGTGCTAGAATCAATGTTATGCACATTAATATGAGGTAGATAAGATGCTCCAATTCCAAAGGAAAATATCATTTAATGAAAATTAAACATCTTCAAAATAGATGTTTGCAAAAATTAAATAGGCTACTAGGGCCATTCTTGTAATGGGAAGTGAACAAATGATAGGTGGGTAGTTTAAGAAGAGAAAAAAAAATGAGGAAGGGGAAAGGGAAGGGTGAGAGGAAAAAAAGGAATAGCAGGAAAAGGATTGTGAGAAGGAAACAATGCCTACTTCAAATAATTGAAATTGATCATACCAATGTAATTATTGGTAAAATGTAATTACACCAATGAACTTTGACAATGTGAATGGAATTGACCAAAAGGATAAAACTTACACATATGGGAAAATTTTGATGGCACAAATGATCCAAACCACATGTGTGTGTGTGTGTGTGTGTGTACATATTGCATGATGAAACTACATACATGGATCAAATAAATTTCATGATTAAAGATGGCAAATTGATGAGTTTAACAACATATTGAAAAGAATCACATGGAAAAAATTCAACAACATGGATGACAAAACATTGAATACACATGACCAAGTTTAACATTTGTGTGGTCACTTTCATCCATCTAATGTACTTCATTAACATCATTTACATGTGTTTTCCATATTATTGTTAATTTTTTTTAATTTCATCGATAAGTTCCAATTTGTTGTAAAGTCAAGGCAAGGGTTTAATGTCGTCATATGTAATTATATAGTCAATGATTTACACGGTAACAAAAACATTTTATGCCACTTGGAAGCTTACAATTACATAATTGAAGTTTTTGTTTATAAGGGCCATTTAAGCAATTAAGAAATGTAGGGTTGTTGGTACAAGCAATCATGGCACCCAATTTTTATGGTGAAGTTTTCCATTTTTCAACAAAGAAATTGAGAAAATTTTGGAATTTTTTTATAGTGTAAATTTGACCAATTGTGTTTCTTTTTTTGGTTAAAATTTCCCAAAATCTTGGTATAAAAAGGGGGAAAAAACATTGATGGAACTTGTACATTTAAATGTTTTACGCAAGTTGGAAAAGTTCAAAATTACATATTATAGAAGATTTGCAAAGGTAAAAATGTTAGTCAAAATCTCAATTTGGTGGGCACCAAATGATGGAAAAAATACAATGTTGTCTGAAATTATTGATAATTCAAAACACAAAATTTAGATTACCACAACTAAGGTTAGTTTCCATATGGATGAAATCAATAAATTTTCTTTTAAAAAATTTTTTTTTGTTAATTTGAAATTATTATTATTTTCATGATCTACTACGATATTGTCATATAAGGAATGAAATTATTCTTATTTTAGCTTCTGATGATTATAATGGTTTTCAACACCTCAACTTTGTATTTTCACAAAAAATTCTCTCATCGTTCAAAAGATTATTTGACAACAATATTAATTGTAAGGTAAAGTCCATGGGTTCAAGTTGGGGTGAAAGTAGGTGGACACATACACAGTTTACAAATTACATACAACTTCAACGTGGTGGGCACCAAATGAATGTAAAAGCTATGTAATAAAATAAAAAACATTTAGTTGCACTTAATTTCCTGAAATTAAACATCAATTAATATAATAACTAAATGGTTTCCATGATATTTCTATTTTAATATCTTAACTAAATGGCTTGGTAATGATCTCCTTATGTTTCAATTTTATCCACATGCCCACCCACCCCATGACTAACAATTGATAGATGTTTGCCAATTTATTTATTTATTTGAAAAAAGGGTCCAATGACCCCAATTTGAATATTCCATACTTTCAACAATTAATAAGTACATCAGGTTTTCTCCTTTTTAGTGATTTTATTAAAATGTTTCAATGGTTTGGACTATTTGAAGTATATGGGAAAGGCTTTGAGTTCAATTTCTTAAAATTTTGCCAAGTGTAGGTTTGAGATTTTTTTTCTTCTTAATAGGCCTTCTTGAGAATTAATTAGTGTTGAACATGATTAGTTGTGCCTATGATAATCATGAACCAATAAGATATATGTCATACGTTACCACATCATGTGGCATGAAAAGATTCAACATTATGGCCACTAAGGGTGTTTTGTAGTAATAGTGAGTTAGAAAAAGATAAAACGTAAAAATAGCTTTTAAAGTTTGATAAAAAGAACAAAAGTTGAGTGATAAAAATGTAATATGGTTGGTATATATATATATAATAAGGTTTTTAAATTATTTGAAAATGAAAACAAGAATGGATATGTGTTGTCAAACATTGAAATTACAACATTTTATCTTAAATATTAAATAAAGCCACCCAATTTTGATAGAGAATCCACAAAATTTCAAGACATTTGAAACATGGTGAAAAAAATGTGACACAAAATTAGATTTTGACAAATACTAAACACCAAAATTTTAAAAGTTTGGAGCTATATCTAACCTACATCATTATCAATTGGTCCTATATTGTCAATAAACTCAACTATCCATTAAATTCATGTAACCTCTATATTGGATGTAAAATGGTTTTATTATTAAAAAGGACACTTGGTAGATACAAGTCAAGTTTTGCTCATGTGCAAAATGAAACATGATATGTGTCAACACACAATTCAAACAACCCATTATGTCATAGGCAAACACTATGGGAATCCACAATTCTAATCACACTAAAAGGATTATTATTTGTTATAAAATTAAGGAAAGTTGTTCCATGCTTAAAACTATTCCAATGCAATTCTTCATGAACAATTAAATGTAGATGATGTTGGACCTAGTAGTGCATTTTGAGATGTAAACATATTTGTTATATTTTGTGCAACGTACTATTAAGAAATTTATGACTTTTTATTATAAATTCATAATATTCAAATATGGGTTACTTTTTCAATGAATATGGTGGATATCTTTGATTAAGATATTGTATGTCATTTGAAAAAATGAACAAAGCTTGCATCTAGTGGTCACCAAATTTTAATTCAAAGATGAAAACTTAGTTTTCCCCAAGGACCCTAATAGGATAAAATACCTAGGTAGAAAACAACAAATCAATCCTATTGGAAAATATAACTTGTCAAAAAAAATTACAATACCTTGTGGTACACATGGACCCCAAAAGGTTTTTGTTCTACAAGGTTATAAACAACTTATTAAAAACAATGTGCAACCTAAAAAATGTTGCCCATAAAAACAATTTCACAAAAGAATGGTTTTGGGCTCAAGATCAATTAGAAATTTATTGATAGGCACTATGGTAGTGATATGTAAAAGGGAAAAAATTATAGTTAATAAATTAATATTGCATAGGAAAAAAATGAACCCATTCTCAAAAGCCATCCTTTTGTTAAATGTAGCCATGAAGGTATGGCCCATGGTTGTGCTATTTTTGGGCAAATTTTAGTTGAGAAACTAGAGTCCTTGAAGAAAGGTTTTAAAAGAAATATCTAATGACATTTTTAAAAGAATTTTGGAATTAAAATTATTTTTATTAATTCAAATTTGGTGAGTTTATGGCAATATTACAAATGCAAAAGTGTGAAGCATTAAATTGAAATTTAGCTACATGTAACCAAAAAAGTTTCATTGAAACTTGTTGAAAAGTCAGTCTTTAAAATGACAAGCTACATATAACAAAATGAAAATATAAATTTTGGCTACATAAGACCTCTATTAAAAGAGGTTTTATGTTGATCCACAAGGCTTTGTTGGGTTTTTTCACAAAAAAAACTAATTATTTTGATTGAACATTATAAACTAAAGAATAGAGGGGAAAAAAAATAAAAAATGTAGGCCTTGAGGTAATTAAAACAACTAATTGAGAACCAAAACAAAACAAGGAGAGCAAAAACCTAAAAAGAATTGTCCTCCCAACTAAATGAACTATTAATAAGAAACAAATATTAGTGTCATAATTTCCATATGCATTGCTCCCCCACTTACATAAACACTTCACATTTATGACATTGACGTGAGATTTTACAAAACAAACCAACACAAAATGTATGAGTTTTTGTCCAAATAAACTTAAACCACCATTCACAATTTCAAAATTTAAAAATCTAGATTACATCACCTCGAATCATCTTCACACATTTGACAAATTGTTTATTGTCACATGAATTGATCAATTAAAAAATTAAATATTGACAATCTTAACATTTTGGACTTATTCAATCTTGCAAAACACATAAACATTGACCTAAATGTTGTAGCCAACAATTTGACAACAAAATTTTTATCATAATTTCTTATAGACCTAAGATTACTGGTTGATGTAATCTTTATCCACATGAAAACTTAAACACACATAGATTAAACCAATATTCTTTCCACAACAAACAAACTTTGCCACCGACTTCCCAATCATTGCCTTCAACCTTTCACTCCATGAAGTTCATCATCATTTCCATGTTGTTCCCAATAGTTGACACATGCATTTGCAAGTGATTAAAGACAAAAATAACATATTGAGATTCTAGACGTCCCAATTCCTAGAGTGCATGCTACATCTTCATCACACACCACATTAAGCACATGATCATGAAGGTAAAGAACATATGTCCCTTAAAAAATTGTCATCCTTCTTGAAGCTTTCATTTTCCTACCTTGTTTGCCCACCGTGCCTTAGATGTTTTTGGTCCAAAAAAAAACACATTAAACATGCACTTATTTAGGTATACATTAACCACCTATCATATTAGCTTTTGCCTTCATCATGTTCCAATTTTCATTGGACTAATGTGTTGTCAAACTTCATGTGTAAATAAACAATCACAACCATGTTGCCACCATTGCAATTAATATGCCAAGCTTAACTATCTTCCTTTATCACAATGTGCAAACACAAAAATCACATCAATACTAACAAATAAGAAATATAAAAACTAATGCACTTAAATGTGCATATCCACTCAAATCCCTAATGATAATTAGGCTTATGTTGTCAAATTAAACTTCTCATTTTAATCACAAGGTAACTCTTCACTGATGGCTTTTTGTATTAATTCACTTAGTATCAATTTAGGGTTACAATATAATAGATATTGTAGTTCAAAAAGTAAACATCAAAATTAGAGAATGTCAAAAGAAATGTTATACGATAAAAATTGTAATAGAAAATGAAAATTGGAGGATGCACAAAAATGTTCATTCAACTTTTAATTGATGATTGTAAATCACTAGATGTAGATGTTCACTATCAAAATTCAACAACTAATTCATTCCCAAAAACTTTCTATCATATTTTTAAACATTCACGGGTTTCAACATCAAGGTCCAAGTTTTTTTAACATTATAAAAAAGGCAAACGCATTTGAACATAGGGTTTGGACCTTTTAGCATGTAGTAGCTATATATGTGGTCACATTGTTTATGTTTCATTAGTGGTGTAGATTTCTTAGATTTCAACCCTCACAAAGCTACTCACCTTGGGATATTCCATATGATGAGCCAATAATGGATAAACAAAAATAGCTAGCCCTTTGAGTGTTTCATTTTGTAAAATGCCAAAACTTTTAGTAATGTATCATTGAGAGAATAATCATTCATCCAACAAAATAATTAAACCATAAACATTTTGAGATTTAGAAATGTTTAATTATACCCCACTTTGTTTCTAAACTCTTGGTTAATCCCACACACTCCTTTTGCCTAAATTCGTTGAAATGACCCACTCACTTTTGAAAAACTTGAGATTTTTGACCATTGTTCATCACCAAATTTGGAGTCACATTTAGAAAAGAATGAAAAGGTGGCCTCCTCCTTTGAATTAAAATGTTTTCCCTTTTGAGGTCTTGTTGTTTGATGCATTAATATGCTTGTGAAACACATAAACTTGGGTGGTAGGAGTTTTGATTACCATGGAGCAAGTCTTTGGAATGTGCATGATTGGTGTTACAAGGTTGTAATGGTTCATACAACCTTTTGTATCCTTTGCACTTTCATTGAAAAGGAATTGAAATATCAAGAGCTCAAAACATGTTATATTTTTGGGGGTGTCAATGGGGACCCAATTCAACAAGAACCTCCCTATTACTTGAAGGGTTTTTAGACCCATTTGGAATCTCACTAAGGGTTTTTAGTTATGAAAAAATCGCCCCCAACATTGTTCTACAAGTTCATGAAATATGGAAGGAACATGTTTTTAATGTAAATCATTGTGAAATATTAAGGTTAGGAAATGTTTTTGACCTAGTTGTTTTTGCTTTAGGATTTTTTTGGGGGGATTTGTCAAGCTAAAATAGAAAGACCCATCACATAAAGGTTTGCTATTATCTTAGAAAAACACCAACGATATTTAATAAAAAGTCATGTTCTTCTTTAGGCCTTTTAGTCTTTTAATAAAATCTTAATCTATTTTTGAAACATTCCCACTCTCGTTCTAAAAAGATGAGATTTGATTTAATTTTCTTATTTTAGACTTACGTAAGGCCATTTTTTTTGCTTCTTGGAGTTTGTGCACGTTGTAAGTTGGATTGGGTTACTTACATTAAAATGTGTGATGGTATTGTTTTATGCAATTTTGGTAAGTAAACTAGTTGCTATGGGCGTTTTGTCACAAGTCAAGTGATCATCACTAAATTTCACACACAATCCATCCATACCAATGTTGATTCATTAGAAACAAACTAAATTTCACACACAATTCATCCATACCAATGTTGATTCATTAAAAACAAATTACAGACAATAGAAGCATTCTCATCCAAAACAAATATTTGTATGGACCATTTGTAACCAATGAAAAATAAGTATTAAAACCTAGAATTAGCCCCACAACTAGGGTTTTTTTGGTGGCAAAATTTTGCCATTTAGCAACAAAAAAGGGGGTTGTGAATTGTCCAAATGATGTTTTTGGAAAAAAAAAACCTAATTTGCTAGATTTTGGCAAAAAGTTTTTGGAACTCACCATATTTAAAACATAGATTCTTGTATGTCATTAGTTTATAACAAAGTTTGAAAAAGAAAAATTATTGTCTTCAACCTCTAACCAAATACTTTTGCCTAAGTTCTTTCTTTTGTGGATGATGATCACCAATCGACCTAGCCCACAAAATTGAACAACCTTTAGGGCAAACATTGGTTAAAATTGGTCTCGTGTTAATTTTGGAACTAAAGGTGCTTAATAGTTAGTTATAAACAAGAAAGTTGACAACTAGCAATCAATATTTTTTTAAAAATAATAATAATAATAATAAACCAAAACATTAAAATTTGAAAATTGAAACTAAAAATTTCCCTTTCACAAAAAAATCTTCAACTAAAATTTATGTAACCATCCAATATTGGGGTGAAGTTTCAAACTCTAACAAACAAAGATGGATAATATGCACCTTTATATATATATATATATATATGGTGTTTTTAGGCAAATTTTGGCAACTTGTTGAAAAAAAGTTTAGGGTTGCCACATTTAACTATTGAGATCATGGGGTCACTAGAACAAATGAAAGGGGATTAAAATAATAATAATAATAATAATGTCCTACTTGAAATTTAACCAAATTTGGCTTATTAATGTTATGGATGGTTACCAAGTCACCTACTTGACAAAATTGAAAAAAAAAAAACCTGGAGATTTGTGATATACTTTGTTAAGTTATGCATAATGTCATATTTTGAGTATTACACAAGTTTGGGTTATCATTATCATCAATATTTATAATTATGTGTGTTTCAACTTTATATCTTGAATATATAATTTATTTTTTATTTTTTATTTTTTATTTTATTTTTTATTTTTTTTGACAATCAATGATTTTTTGTCAACAAAGTTTTTATATATCAAAATTGGAAAAAAGTAGCCTTGATGACAATAAGGGGAATAACTGATCTAATAACTATTAGCATTATTTGTGCAAACCTCAATATTTTAACTTTAGCCTCATATATTACATGTATAATAACCAATCTGAACTAGAAATACAAAAGCTCAAAATTCAATTTTAATAATTGAAAATTAAAATAAATAAATATATTTATTTATTTATTTATTTATATTAAAAGACCTTATTTGAGACCTTACTTGAGCAAAGAAAAAGAACCTTCGACTGAAATAACAACAACAAGATGTCAAACATGGTGTGCATGCATCTCCGCTCTCGACTTTTGTGGGTGTCGGTCAGTGCGGGCGTTCGTAAGAGAGACCAATTTTCCAAAAATTACCACCATTTTCTTGTCAGTGATGATGTCGGGTCAAATTTTTTGGGATTTATGACTCGGTTTTTGTTCGGGGGATGTTTTCTTTCTTTTTTTTCTCCATGTTCTAGAACTTTGTTTGTGGCTTAAGTATAGGAGAAGGGTCTGAAAATAGTCTGAAATTCCCCGACTTTTGAGATCCTGGCCTGCCTCAGGTCAATCGAGCGAGGGAGGGAGGGAAAAGGGGGTCAAAAATCCAAAAGGGTCTATTTTCAGACCCTTCCCCTACTACGTAAAGAGAGCAATGTGATTTTATTTATTATTTTTTTTTTTTCCGTTTCCGCTTCCTTTTATAAACATGGGGTGTGTGACAAATGTGGCCTTGGGCCATTGACATTAAAACTGTATCTTAAGGCAAAAGAAGTAGAATTATGGAAACTCAAATATTTTACCATGCAAAGATATAATAATCTCCAAAAAAATAAAAATAAAAATTGGATTTATATTTTAAAAATATTTTACCAAATTTTTGTTAAGATTTAAGTGGCTGATTAAAGGTGCTAGACTTAAATTTTAAGTGGCAATACCTTTACTAATGCTCTCATAAATTCCCAAAATATCGACCCTGTTTTGGATCTTTACTCAATTTCAAAATAGGAAAAAAAAAAAAAAAAAAAAAAAAAAAAAAAAAATAAAAAAAAAAAAAAAAAAAAAAAAAAAAAAAAAAAAAAAAAAAAAAAAAAA
>Ga0116231_10003093_pt1 | contig 34758 bp, 29 predicted proteins | sample S1TSphgellanicum_2_FD_89695 | JGI IMG/M metagenome (GOLD analysis project Ga0116231, IMG submission 89695) | Host-associated microbial communities from peat moss isolated from Minnesota, USA - S1T2_Fd - Sphagnum magellanicum MG | ecosystem: Host-associated > Plants > Peat moss > Unclassified...
CCAATCCAAACAAGCCCTACGACATGAAGGAGCTGATCTTAAAGGTCGTCGATGAGGCGGATTTCTTCGAGATCTCGAGCGACTGGGCCAAGAACATCATCACCGGTTTCGCGCGCCTCGACGGCGAGACGGTGGGGATCGTCGCCAACCAACCGCAGGTGCTTGCCGGCGTGCTCGACATCGACGCCAGCCGCAAGGCGGCGCGATTCGTGCGCTTTTGCGACGCCTTCAACATCCCGATCCTGACGTTTGTGGACGTGCCTGGCTTTATGCCGGGCACCAAGCAGGAGTACGGCGGCCTGATCAAGCATGGAGCAAAGCTCCTGTTCGCCTACGCGGAAGCCACCGTCCCCAAGATCACCGTGATCACGCGCAAGGCCTATGGCGGCGCTTATGTGGTGATGAGTTCAAAGCATCTCCGGGGCGACTTCAACTATGCCTGGCCCACGGCGGAGATCGCTGTGATGGGGGCCAAGGGGGCGGTGGAAATCATCTTCCGCGCCGACATGAACGATCCGGCCAAGCTCGCAGAGCGGGAGGCCGAGTACAAGGCCCGCTTCGCCAACCCCTTCGTCGCGGCCAGCCGAGGCTATATCGACGATGTCATCCTGCCCCGCGAAACCCGTCGACGCGTCACCCGCGCCCTGAAGTCCCTCAAGGGCAAGATCCTGGAAAATCCCTCTAAGAAGCACGACAATCTTCCGCTTTAGGAGCGGTCTAGGGGCAGAGGTCTTGGGAAGACGCCGGACCGGGGCGCCGGTCGTGCGGCATGTGGGCGTGATTGCAGGGTTCGCCGCCAGGGGGAGCGAGCCACCTCGCCAAGGCATCTGTCCCGCGCCGAACGTCGCGGCGCGTCAGGTCGGGGCGGGGTCCGGCAGAGGAGGGGCCTCGCCCAGCAGCGAAAACCCAACGGCCCGCTCAAGGTCCGCCAAAAGCTGGGCTTCACCGGAGACCTTAATGGCGTGCATGCCAAGGGCGGCGGCCGGCTTGCAGTTGACGCCGAGATCGTCGAGGTAGACGCAGGCGTCGCCAGGGAGGCCCAGGGCGTCCAGCATCATCTGATAGATAAGGGGGTCGGGTTTGCGCACCCCGGCCTTGGAACTTTCGATCACCACGTCGAACCTATCCATGATCCCCGCCACCTGAGCGGCTTTCTCATGGGTCCGCGCCATGCCTGCCCCCTCTCCACTCCGCACGTTATTGGTGATGCAGCCGACTTTCAGGGGTCTGGCTTTGCAGGCCTCGAGCGCCCGGACCACCCGAGGGCGTACATCTCCAGCGAGGAGCGGTAGGACCTCAGCGCCGCGCACGTCCTGGCCAAGCGCAAGCGCTTCTTCGCGGAACAGATCATCAAACGCCTCGGCGCTGATCTCGGCGCGTTCGAACCGCGCCCAGGCGTTGTTCAGAGGATTGACCGCGTTGACCGTCCGGATGAAGTCATTCGGAAGGCCGCGGGCCTTTTCATAGCGGTTGAAGGCCTCGAACGGCGAGGTCGTGAACACCCCTCCGAAGTCCCAGATCACAGCTTGGATCACGCCGTTGTCCTTATGCCAGGCCGCTCTCGGTAAGCCCGTGCGGCGCGCGAGTCCATGCAGGCCTCGGCCCGCGGTTTGCTCACCTGTCTGGCGACATCAGCGGGGCGCGCCAAAACGAGACAGCGCGCCGGTCAAAGGGCTGAAATCCGGAAGGTTCAAGTGATGCGCGCTCAAACCCTGTTCTCCGCCGCCGCGATCGCGTTGTCCGCTCCCCTGGCCGCATGCGCCTCGAACGGGCCGCCGGTCTACGGCGCCCCGGCTTATGCCGCCCCCGCAGAGGCCACGGCCTACCCACCCGCTGGATATCGCCCTGAGGCGAGACCCGACGACCTTTTGCCGGAGCCGCCGGCGGACGCGAAACCCGGCGAGTGCTTCGCCAAGGTGGTCGTGCCCGGCCAACCGATTTACGGCCCGCCCGCCGGCCCGGTTCTGAAGTGGGTGCAAAGCCCGCCGCCCCCCGGCGCGATCGGTCCGGTCTGGTGCCAGGTGTGGGAACAGGGTCAGCCGACAGTCGTCTTCACCCCAGAACGATACGGCTGGATCCGCGTGATCTGCGATAAGGACGCCACGCGCGATCATATCAGCCATATCCAACATCGCCTTCACGACTGGGGCTACTATCAGGGAGGCTATGGCGGCGAGTATGACGCTGCGACCGCCCAAGCGGTAAGGCGCTTCCAGGACGGGCTTCACATCGAGCACGGAGGCTATCTGAGCTATAGGACCCTCGAGGCCCTCGAACTCAATCCCCCCGCACAGCCCGCGGCGGCCCCGACGCCCTATGGGCAGTCCTACGCGCGGCCGGCCTATCCTCAGCCTGCACCGGTCTACCCACAGCCCGTCTACGCCCAACCGGTCGATCCGCAGCCAGTCTATTCCCAGCCCACCTATGCTCAGCCCGGCCCGACGTATCAGCAGCCAGGCTATGGGCTCCAGACGTGTCAGACTGCCTGCCTGCAAGAGGCGCCTGCGGCCTGCGGGCCTTCCCCTTGCCAGGGGGCGTACGGTTCGCCGCCCCTGGGCTATGGGTATTCGCCGCCGCCGACGTACGGCGCGCAGACCTGGCTGACTTGGCCCGGGAAGGCGAGTTACTAAGCTCGGGTCTCAGCGCCCTTTGAAGGCAGGTTTGCGCTTCTCCACGAAGGCCTGCATGCCCTCTTTCTGGTCGTCGAAGGCGAAGAGGGAATGAAACATGCGCCGCTCAAGGGCGACCCCTTGGGCGAGGGTGGTGTCGTAGGCGGCGTTGACCAACTCCTTGTTCATCATCACCGCCAGAGGCGACTGCCCAGCGATTTTGGCCGCCGCCTTCATCGCCTCTTCAATCAGGGCGTCGGCGCCGACCACCCGGCTCACCAGGCCCGCGCGCTCAGCCTCGGCCGCGTCCATCATGCGCGCGGTGAGGATCATCTCCATGGCCTTTGACTTCCCGACGAAGCGGGTCAAACGCTGGGTTCCTCCGATCCCTGGCGCGACGCCGAGGTTGATCTCCGGCTGACCGAATTTCGCAGTATCCGCCGCCAAGATGAAATCGCACATCATGGCGATCTCGCACCCGCCGCCCAGGGCATAGCCTGCCACCGCCGCTATAATCGGTTTCCTGAACCGTTCGATCCTGCGGGCGGGCCCTGTGAAAAAATCCTCCTTGAACATATCGGCGTAGGACTTGCTCGACATCTCCTTGATGTCGGCGCCGGCGGCAAAAGCCCGATCCGACCCGGTGAGCACCACACAGCGGATCGCGTCATCGGCTTCCAGCACGTCGAGCAGGTCAGACAGCTCGCTTAAAAGAAGCGAGTTCAAGGCGTTCAACGCTTCGGGGCGGTTCAGACGGATCAGCGCCACCCCCTCCGTACGCTCAACCAGAAGGGTCTGATATGCGTCCATGGCTTTGGTCCTCTCTCGCTCTGCACGCGGGTCGTAAGGCGGACCTCAGACCGGAACAAGCGCGTTGCGCCCCAAGGCATTGGGCCCTTAGACAGGGGGCCTTCAAAATCAGCCGCTGAACGCAGAGCCGCCTGTCCCTAGGTCTGGCAAACCGGGCAGAAGAAGCTAGAGCGTGCGCCCTGAACGATCCGGTGGACCACGCCTTGGCAACGGGGCGTTGGGCAGGGGGCGTCCTTGAGGCCGTAAACCCTGAAATTGTGCTGGAAGTAGCCGAGCTCCCCGTCGGCCGCGCGGAAATCGCGAAGCGTGGATCCGCCCGCGAGAATCGCTTGTTTCAGCACCCGCTTGACCGCGGCGACCAGCCGCTTGATCTCGGCTGGCCCGAGGGAGCCGGCGGGGCGTTCAGGATGGATGTGCGCACGGTGCAACGCCTCGCTGACATAAATATTGCCAAGGCCGGCGATGATCCTCTGGTCCAGAAGGCTGACCTTGATGGTCTGGGTTTTGCCGGCGAGCGCGGTCGCTAACGCCGCGCCGTTTAGCCCCGCGCCAAGCGGTTCGGGTCCAAGGCCCTTAAAGTAGGGATGAAGCTCCAGCCGATCGGTTCGGATCAGATCCATATAGCCGAAACGCCGCGCGTCGTTGAAAGCGATCCGGCCGCCGCGATCGGTCTCGAACACAAGATGGGTATGTTTGGGATCTCCGCCCGCTGGATGATGGAAGCGGCCGGGCGCATAGTCCCCCACCAAAAAACGGCCCGTCATACCGAGGTGGGCGACCAGGGTCTCTCCGGTATCAAGCTCCGCCAAAAGATACTTGGCGCGTCGCTCCAGCCTCTGAACGAGGGCGCCGGTCAGGCGCTGGACGAAGTCGTCGGGCAGTGCAAAGCGCAGGTCGGGCCTGTTCTGCACGACCCGGATGAGCCTGGAACCCTCAAGGTGAGGTTGCAGTCCCCGGCGAACGGTCTCGACCTCGGGCAATTCGGGCATCGCCGCCAGATAAGCCACGCCGGGCTTGTGCGCCAGTCGCTTACGTCCGCCGCGGAATTCCTCTAAGGCTCCGACCATGAGTGAGACGAAAGCCAGTTTCGGGTTCCGGGACGTTGATCCTTCCGAAAAGCCGTCCCTGGTGCGCGGCGTGTTCGACAGGGTCGCCGGGCGTTATGACCTGATGAACGACCTGATGTCGATCGGTGTGCATCGGATCTGGAAAGACATGACCGCCGCGCGGCTGAACCCTCAACCCGGCGAGACCATCGTGGATTGCGCCGGCGGCACAGGCGACATCGCCCGGCGGCTCGCCAAGCTGGCGCGCCAGGCCAAACAGCGGCGGGGCGGGGATGATGCGCGCATCCTCATCATCGATTATAATGCCGAGATGGTCGCGGCCGGCCGCGAAAAAGGATCTGAGCCCGAGATCGCCTGGTCCGTCGGCGACGCCCAACGCCTGCCGCTCCGGGACGGATCGGCCGACGCCTATGTGGTCGGCTTTGGGATTCGAAACGTCACCGACATTTCCGTCGCCCTTAAGGAAGCGCGGCGGGTGCTGAAGCCCGGCGGCCGGTTCTTATGCCTGGAGTTTTCGCGGCCGAGAGCCATTCCGGTTCGCGCCCTTTATGACGCCTATTCGTTCAGCGTGATCCCCCGCATCGGCGAGGCGGTGATGCAGGATCGTGAGAGCTATCAGTACCTGGTCGAATCGATCCGGCGGTTTCCCGACCAGGAGCGGTTCGCCGCGATGATCAGGGCCGCTGGCTTCTCCAACGTGGGCTACACCAACTTTACCGGCGGTGTGGCTGCGCTTCACCACGGCTGGGCGTTCTGAAGGCATGCCTGGCGCTGCGTCGTCCGTATTCAGACTGATCAGCGCCGCCTGGGTGCTTGTGCGCCATGATGCGCTGATCCCTCGCGAGGTCGAGCCGGCCTTGCCCCCGAGCCTTCGCACCCTGGGGCGGATCGTGCGGGTATTTTCCGGTCGTGAGGCGCGAAAGGGGCGTCCCGGCCAGAGGCTGGCGCGGGCCTTCGAGGCGCTTGGGCCGGCCGCGATCAAGATCGGCCAACTTTTATCCACCCGGGCCGATGTGTTCGGCCTGGAGTTTGCTGACGACCTTGGCCACCTCAAGGATCGGCTGCCGCCCTTTCCTCTGGATCAGGCCCGCGCCTCGGTCGAACTGGCCCTCGGGCGCAGCGTGGAGAGCCTGTTCGTAAGCTTCGAACCGGCCGTATCCGCCGCTTCCCTCGCCCAGGCGCATCCGGCGGTGTTGCGGGATGGCCGAAAGGTCGCCGTCAAAGTGCTTCGCCCGGGCGTCGAACGGCGGGTGGCGACCGACCTTGCAGCCATGCGGCTCGCAGCGGGCCTTGCCTACCGGGTTTCGCGAGAGGCGCGGCGGCTCGAGACCATCGCCTTCACCGAGACCGTGGCCCGATCCTTAGAGCTCGAGCTTGATCTCAGGCTTGAGGCGTCGGCCTGCAGCGAGCTTGGCGAAGTGATGGCTGAGGACGGCTATATGTCGGCGCCGGCTGTGGTGTGGGAGGGCGTGGCCAAGCGGGTCATGGTGACCGAATGGATCAAGGGCTCGCCCCTTTCGTCTTCGGACACCCTCGCCCAACCCGGCTTTGACCGCCATGCCCTCGCCGACAACATGGTCCGCGCCTTTCTCACTCAGGCCCTCGATCACGGGGTCTTCCACGCCGATCTTCATGAGGGCAACCTCTTCGCCGCGCCGCCAGACAAGCTCTATGCCGTTGACTTCGGCATCGTTGGGCGGCTTGGCGCCCGTGAGCGGCGGTTTCTGGCGGAGATCTTGTGGGGGTTCCTGCAGCGTGACTATCAGCGCGTGGCCCAGGTTCACTTCGACGCCGGCTACGTGCCGGCGCGCCATTCGGTCGAAGCCTTCGCCCAGGCCCTGCGGGCGGTAGGCGAGCCGGTGGCGGGCCGCAAGGCGGCGGACGTGTCGATGGGTCGGCTGCTCGGCCTCTTGTTCGAGATAACGGCCGTGTTCGATATGCATCTTAGGCCCGAGCTCGTCCTTCTGCAGAAGACCATGGCGTCAGTCGAGGGCGTGGCGCGCCGGATCGACGCCGATCACGATATCTGGTCGGCCGCCAAACCCGTGGTGGAACGCTGGATCGCGCGAGAACTGTCGCCCATCGCCCAGGCGCGCCGCTTGGCTGATCAGGGAACGCGGATCATCGACGGTCTGGCGCGGTGGGCCGAGAGCCCAGCGTCTGCGCCAGTGATCCTTGAAGGGCCGCCGGCTGCAGGGGGGCTATGGACCGGTCTCGCTCTCGGCCTGTCGGTCGGCGCGCTTGCGATCGCGCTTCTCGCCTTGACCCGCGCGCACTGATGGCCATGCGGCGGCCTTAGCCTGCCTGGCTCTGCGCCCTTTGGACGAGGGAGGACGGGCAGGGCGGCAGCGGGCGATCGGTAGGGTGAGCCTCAGCCCTGGGAAACGATCCGTTCGAGGACGGCGTGCACGTCCGCGGCGGTAAAGGGTTTTTGCAAGGTGGGGCGGATCTTCCAGTCGTCCGGCAGTCCCCCCGCGCCGTAGCCGGTCGCGAAGGCGAACGGGACGCCGCGTTTCTCGAGGACCTCCGCCACTGCAAACACGGGCTCTCCGGCGAGATTGACATCGAGGATGGCGATATCGAACCTGAGGCTCGGGTCGCTCGCCATGCTGAGCGCCTCGCCGAGCCGCGACGCCGTCGCCGCGACTTCACACCCCTCGTCCGCCAGCATGTCCTCGACCAGCATGGCCACCAGGGCCTCGTCTTCGACCAGCAGCACTCGCTTTCCGTTCAGCACGCCACCGTCGCTCAATGAAACCCTCGTTCCCGCTATTGTCTGCGCCGTGTCAACGCACGCTTGGATGTGGTTGTTTCATGCGTCGCCATGGCGGACAACAGGATTTAAAGCTTGGCTGTTCTATGCGACATCTTGAGAACCACCGCCTCAGCCAGGCGATCGGTCTCGCGCAACGGCTCGTAGCTCCAGGTTTGGTACTCGCCGGTGAAGGCGCGGATCACGCCGCGCTGGCTAAGCTCAGCGTGGAAAAGACGCTTGCGGCGCTGGCGACCATCCACCGCTGCGATATAGATCGGCTTTCCCGTGGAGGCGGCTTCGGCGACCATGTTGATGGAGTCTTCGGTCACCACAAAGGCGTCGGCAGCGCCAAGGAAGGCAAAATAGGGGTTCTCGCCGGCTCCGTCCCATATCCATCCAGGAAGATGGGAAAGGCGACCCGCAATGATCTCGCGGGCGGGCAAGGGCGTGCGTCGCGAGAAGGTCGCGAGGATCGAACCGCCCGAGACGTGCGCCATCCGCTCAAGCTGTTCACCGAGGACCTGGGCACGCTCCGCGGAGATATCGAAGGCCTTCGACCGGCCGCCGACCAGAACTGCGATGCGGGGATGGGGCAAAGGGTCGATCCTGGCGGCGAAACGCGCACGTCCCTCCGCCAAACGCTCAGGCGTCGCCCGGTGCGGCGCGCCCGTTATTGGAAAGACGCGAGCCCCCGTGCGCTGGTCATGCCGCGGCGGGGCGATAAGGTCGAAATAGCCGGCTGGAAGGCGCGGATCCTGGAGCTGGACCACAAAGGTCGCGCCGTTCGAGCGCCGGCGCATGCGGATGGAGAGGGGAAGACTGGCGCGCCCGGCGGCGATCCAGAGGTCCGGCCAGGGCGGCTCGAACCGACTGGAGCCTGATGAGGCTCCCCAGGCCGGCGCGGGATTGAGCCAGGCCGGCAGCGGATCCAGGTAGCCTTTCCACCCGATGCGTTTTTGGACGATCTCGGCGGGGAGCAGGCGCGCAATGGCTTCGGCAAGGCCCAGAACCTGGTTGTCGATGCCCGCGCGACCGTCTCCGACCGCCCAGATACTGAGGGTCTTGGAGGTCGAGGCGGCTAGACCCACTCTATTTTGAGGATCTCGTAGGCCTTTACCCCGCTTGGGGTCGAGACTTCGACCACATCGCCCATCTCCTTGCCCATCATGCCGCGTGCAAGCGGGGACGTCAGCGAGAGCCGGCCTGACTTTACGTCCGCTTCGTGCTCGCCGACGATCTGATAGCGGGCCTCGTCCTCGGTGTCCTCGTCGACCACGGTGACTGTGGCGCCGAACTTGACCTGGGCCCCGGAGAGCTTGGAAACGTCGATAACCTGGGCGCGCGCCATCTTATCCTCGATCTCGGCGATACGGCCTTCGATCCAGCCTTGGCGCTCCTTAGCGGCGTGGTATTCGGCGTTTTCAGACAGGTCGCCATGCGAGCGCGCCTCGGCGATAGCCGCGATCACGCTCGGCCGTTCCTGCGTCTTCAAACGCTTCAGCTCTTCGTCGAGGGTACGGTAACCCTCGCCGGTCATCGGCACTTTTTCCATGCGAGATAAGTCGTTCGTCGCCCTTGAGGAGGTCGATAGGTGGGAATCCGGCCGCGGGCGGTCACGTCCGGGGGCTAAGAGGATAGAGGGCCCGCCCGGTTATTTCAAGCTTGTGTGTCATTCCAAAGAGCAGCGACGCGCTTTGCCTCGGCGCGGCCCTGAGCGTACCCGGCGCGAGCGATCCCGGCGCGGTCCTTCGCCTCCATCAGATTCATGCCGAAAACCTCCTGGCTGGCTTCGTCCGGGGTGATCAGCAAAGCCTCCCCCTCCGGTCTAAGCGCGCTGAGTTCACTTTCGATCCGCGGCATCTGCATCTCTCGCCCGAGGCGTCCGACGACAGCGACGGCGACGACCCGGCGGGCGCCCTTGACCACGTCGATGTTTGTGGCTGACCGGATTCCACCGTCGACATAGCGCCGGCCGTCGATGGTGATCGGTGGAAAGATGCCTGGCACCGAACACGACGAGGCGACGCCCCGTTCGATCGGGATGCCGCTCTCCCAGTCCCAAAGCCGGAACTCGCCGGTTTCAGCGTCGACAGCCGTGCAGGCGAACCGCTCGGGCCAGGCTGTAGCGCTCAAGGAGCGACCAAAGCCTTCGATAAAGGCGTCCTCGCCGATGGTCTCAGTGCTCAGGGCCAAAGCGCCCATCTCCCGGCGGCGATCCTCGGCGGTTTCCCCCTCAGCCAAAGGCTTCATGAAAAGGCCGATCAACGGCGCCAGGTTGGGCTTGGGCATGCGTTCGGCGCTGATCGGCTGGCCGGAGGCGCGGTCGGCGGCGTCCTTCTCCCCGAGGGCGATCTGAGCGTCATAGAGCGACCTGGCTCCGCGGCCTGAGGCGAGCTGGGCGCCGACAAACGCACCCGCTGATGTGCCAAGGACCCGGTCCGCCTGCCAAAGATCGACGCCTTCGGCTTCCAGTCCAGCCGCGAGGCCGGCCTCCCAGGCGATGCCCACCGGGCCGCCGCCGCCGAGCACCAGGGCGCGGTCCACATCAGTCGGCAAAAGCATAGGGCCCTCCTTTTTCGAGGGCGCGGCGATAGGCGGGACGGGCGTGGATCCGTTCGAGAAAGGCCTTCAGCTTGGGCAGGCCGTCCACAGCGGCGCGGCTGGCGGCCGCTTCGATCGGGAAGCTCATCTGGATATCTGCAGCGGTGAAGTCATCGCCGGCGAACCACGTGCTCAGGTTCAAAGTGGCCTCCCAGTAGTGGGTGTGTAACTGCAGCTGAGGGTCGATGAAGCTCTTCTGAGCCGCGTCGGATATACCCTTGGCGATCGGGCGGACCAAGAAGGGCGCGCGCGAAGGAATCACGCTGAACACGAGCTTCATCAGAAGCGGCGGCATCGCCGATCCCTCAGCGTAGTGCAGCCAATAGGTATAGGCGAGGCGTTCGGGTGTATCCTCGGGCGGGATCAGGCGCCCGTTCGCATACTTTGAAATCACGTAGTCGATGATTGCGCCAGACTCGGCGATCACAGTGTCTGCGTCAGTCAGCACGGGCGACTTGCCGAGCGGATGGATTGCGCGAAGTTCAGCCGGCGCCATCATGCTCTCGGGATCGCGCAGATAGAACTTTATCTCGTAGGGCAGAGCCAGCTCTTCTAAGAGCCAAAGCACGCGTTGGGAGCGAGAGTTGTTGAGATGATGGACGACGAGCACGGCGCAACCCTCAAGGTTTTGCACACCTAAGCGCGTCCGCGTCCGACGTTCAATCGGTGCGCCGTTCCGGCGACGTCTTGACCGGCTTAAACCCCTTCGCCGGCGAGGTGAGATAGGTGCCGGGCGTTGGGGATAGCCGCGAGCAAAGCTGCGAGCGGTCCGCTGGCGATGACCACCCAATCGCTAAGGCCGTTGAGGGGAAGGACGAAGATCGCCAGACCTGCATGGTCGTCGGCTGGCGGGGGCGGCGCCAGACTGCGGAGGGGCAGGAGAGCGGCGGCGAGGGGGAAGACCGTCGGCGTCAGAACCGGGAGCCGCCCTCGTGCACCGCGCGATGGGTCGCCGCCAGCGATAGGCGTGGCGACCAGGGACGACACCCCGGTCACGGCTGGCGCGGCCGCCCCGATGGAGGCATGGCCCCAGCGCTCGAACGTCGCCCGTCAGGAATAGCTTTGCAGCGGCCGAACCTCGAGATCGCCTTGGGCAAGGGCCCGGATCGCCTGGGCGGCGGCAAGCGCCCCGGCGGCGGTGGTGTAATAGGGTATCTTCATCATCAGCGCCGTGCGGCGCAGGGAGAAGCTATCCTCCACGGACTGCTTGCCCTCGGTCGTATTGAAGACGAGCTGGATATCGCCGTTCTTCATGGCGTCGACAATATTGGGCCGGCCCTCCAGCACTTTTTTGATCCGCTCGACCGGCAGGCCCTGCGCCGACAGATAGTCGGCGGTGCCGCCCGTCGCGATGATGCGGATGCCATGCTCCACCAGCTGGCGTGCGGGCTCGACGATCCAGGGCTTGTCCGCCTCCTTGACCGAAACGAAGGCTGCGCCGGACTGAGGCAGGCGGACCCCGCCGCCGAGCTGACTCTTCGCGAAGGCTCTGGCGAAGGCCGCGATATGCGGCTCGCCGGGCCTTACCCAATCTAAGCCCATGACCTCTCCGGTTGAGCGCATCTCGGGCCCAAGCAAGGTGTCGACGCCCGGAAAGCGGGCGAATGGGAATACCGCTTCTTTGACCGCCACATGGTCGCTGGAGGTTTCGGTGAGCCGGAAATTCGCCAGGGGCTCGCCGGCCATGACTTTGGCGGCGATGGCGGCCACCGGAAGGCCGATCGCCTTGGCGACGAACGGCACTGTGCGGCTGGCGCGGGGATTGACCTCAAGGACGAAGATGCGCGGCGTAACGGAGTGGGGCTCTTCGATCGCGAATTGGACGTTCATGAGCCCACATACCTTCAGGGCCCGAGCCATGGCTTCGGTTTGACGCTTGAGCTCAGCGATGGTTTCGGCGCGGAGGGAGAAGGGCGGAAGCGAGCAGGCGCTATCGCCCGAATGCACGCCAGCCTCCTCGATATGTTCCAGGACGCCGGCCACGAACACAGTGTCTGCGTCGGCGATGGCGTCCACATCCACTTCGGTCGCCCGGGAAAGATAGCGATCCAACAGGACCGGATGCTGGTCGGAGATTTCGTTTCGGCCGATCCAGCGTTCCATCTGATCCTGATCGCGGATGATCTCCATGCCGCGGCCGCCGAGGACATAGGAGGGACGCATCACAAACGGAAAGCCGATCGCTTGCGCCTGAGCGAGGACTTCGCCGGCCGTGCGGGCGGTGGCGTTCTGCGGCTGGATCAAGCCGATGTCGTGCAGCATCTTTTGGAACCGTTCCCGGTCCTCCGCCAGGTCTATGGCGTCTGGGGTGGTGCCAAGAATAGGGACGCCCGCTTGTTCCAAAGGGTGGGCGAGCTTAAGCGGCGTCTGGCCGCCGAACTGAACAATAACGCCGAGCAGAGTTCCGGCCGAGCGTTCGACCTCGATCAGCTCAAGGACGTCCTCAGCGGTCAGGGGTTCAAAATAAAGCCGATCTGACGTGTCGTAGTCGGTGGATACGGTTTCGGGATTACAGTTGACCATGATGGACTCGATTCCGAGCTCGGCCAGGGCGAACGCCGCGTGGCAGCAGCAGTAGTCGAACTCGATGCCCTGACCGATGCGGTTAGGACCGCCGCCGAGGATAATGGCCTTTCTGCGCTCCGTCGGCCGGCTCTCACACTCAGCCGAACGCCCAAAGACGCCGGTTTCATAGGTCGAGTACATGTAGGGCGTGCGGGCTGCGAACTCGGCGGCGCAGGTGTCGACGCGCTTAAAGACCGGGCGCACGCCCAAGCTATGGCGCAGGGCGCGGACGTCGGCCTCGCTCTTATGGATCAACGAGGCCAACCGGGCGTCGGAGAACCCCATGGCCTTCAACCGGCGAAGCGCCGGCTCAAGGCTCGGCAGGCCGCCGGCGCGCACCAGACCCTCCTCGCGAACGATCTCGGCGATCTGGCGCAGGAACCAGGGTTCATACGCGCAGGCCTCAGTGATCTCTTCAACCGTCAGTCCGTGCCGGAAGGCCTGGGCGATCACGAGCAGCCGATCGGGAGCGGGCACGCCAAGCCGGCGGATCACCGCGGTCTTACCGCTGTCATAGTCGTCCGCGCCTTCGATCATGAGCTCATCGAACCCGTTGAGGCCCGTCTCAAGGCCGCGAAGCGCCTTTTGTACGCTTTCCTTGAAGGTGCGTCCGATGGCCATCACCTCGCCGACCGACTTCATCGATGTGGTCAGCGTCGCCTCTGCGCCCGGATATTTCTCGAACGCGAAGCGGGGTATCTTTGTGACGACATAGTCGATGCTGGGTTCGAACGCCGCGGGCGTCGCACCTGTGATGTCGTTGATCAGTTCATCCAGAGTATAGCCGACGGCCAGGCGCGCTGCGACCTTGGCGATGGGAAAGCCTGTGGCCTTGGACGCCAGGGCCGAGGAGCGCGATACGCGCGGGTTCATCTCGATCACAACCATGCGGCCATCGCGCGGATTGACGGCGAACTGGACGTTGGAGCCGCCGGTCTCCACCCCGATTTCGCGAAGCACCGCAATCGAGGCGCTGCGCATCCACTGGTATTCCTTATCGGTCAGGGTCAGGGCCGGAGCGACTGTGACCGAATCGCCCGTGTGAACCCCCATAGGGTCGATGTTCTCGATCGAGCAGACGATGATGCAGTTGTCCGCCTTGTCGCGGACCACTTCCATTTCGTATTCCTTCCAGCCGAGAACGCTCTCCTCGACCAGGACCTCGGTGGTCGGCGAAAGGTCGAGCCCGCGCTCTACGATCTCCTTCACCTCCTCCAGATTGTAGGCGATGCCGCCGCCCGTGCCGGCCAGGGTGAAGGAGGGGCGAATGATGGCGGGCAGGCCGACGAACTCGATCGCTTCGAGGCCTTCGTCGAGGGTATGCACCGCCCGTGAGCGCGGCGATTCCAGGCCTAGACTGTCCATGGCGTCACGGAATTTCTGCCGGTCCTCCGCCTTGTCGATCACTTCGGCCCGGGCGCCGATCATCTCGACGTCGTGGCGCGTCAAGGCGCCAGACTGCTCAAGGGCAAGGGCGCAGTTCAGCGCCGTCTGCCCGCCCATGGTGGGCAGGAGCGCAAACCCCCTCGACCGATCGCCGCGCTCTTTGATGATGATCTTCTCGACCATCTCCGGCGTGATCGGCTCGACATAGGTGGCGTCCGCCACCTCGGGATCGGTCATGATGGTGGCGGGGTTGGAATTGACCAAAACGATCCGGTAGCCCTCCGCGCGAAGGGCTTTGCAGGCCTGGACGCCGGAGTAGTCGAACTCGCAGGCCTGGCCGATGACGATGGGACCTGCGCCGATAATCAGGATTGTGTCGAGGTCCGTACGTCTTGGCATAAGTCTCTCGCGCGCGAAGGCGGGCTGCGCGAATCGCGCCCTGGCCGGCCGACATGCAGGTTAAGCCGCTCGTTTAGGGCCGAGCGGCGCCCCGCACAACCCCGAACGGCCTGTCCACAAGGTCACGCGTCGCGACACAGCCTTGACCGCGTTTGCGGCCTTCCGCCTTGCAGCGCCGCCGATTGTGTTGCTCGTGCGCCACCCCGCCACAAATCTGACATGCAGTAGCCGCGAATGCCCCAAAGTTTCAGGAATGCAATATATCGCGTCGGTCTTTTGCTAAACCTCGCTTCGGGAGCGCGGACGGGAGTGAACCGACGCGCAGCATTTGGGGACTGTTTCATGCGTCGTCGTATCCTTCTGGGATCATCCATGCTGGTCGGTCTGGCCTTCTCGGCTCCGGCCTTCGCTCAGACCACACCAGCGACACCGGCCGCCCCCGCGGTGGTCGATTGCAAAGCCCACCCGGACAACCCGGCCTGCGCCGAGGACGTGGTGGTCACCGGCTCGCGTATCCGCGTGCCCTCGACGTTCAGCTCGCCCGATCCGATCCAAACCATAACCGCTGAAGAATCGAGCCTGCGCGGCTTCATCGACACGGCGCAGATCATCCAATCCGCTACGGTTGCGGGCAACGGCACTCAGATCAACAACTTCTTCACCGGCTTCGTGGTGAACGGCGGTCCGGGCGTGAACACCGTCTCGCTTCGCGGCCTCGGAACCGACCGTACCCTGGTTCTGCTTGATGGCCAGCGCATGGGGCCAGCCGGCGTCTCCGGCACTGTGGGCTCGGTCGACCTCAACACCATCCCGTCGACCATCATTGACCATATCGATATCTTGAAGGACGGCTCTTCGTCGATCTACGGGTCGGACGCGGTGGCCGGCGTGGTCAACATCGTGACCAAAAAGAGCTTCGACGGGGGCGAATTCCACATTTACGTCAAGCCCTTCACCGAGGGCGGCAACGAATACGACGCATCCGGCTCGTACGGGAAGACCTTCAATCGTGGCTACATCACAGGCTCGTTCGATATCTATCGCCAGGACGCCTTGCGCGACGGACAAAGGAGCTATCTGGACTGCTCCAAGTCCCTGGCCACCAACGCCTCGACCGGCGCTTCCCTGGATCTGACCGATCCGGTCAACGGCGGCGACAAGTGCTTCAACATCCTCTCGAAGTTGGTCATCGACCCCTTCACCGGCGCATTTTATGTTCCGGCAAGCTCCGCTGCGCCGGGCGCCTATACGGGCGGGGATGTCCCCGGCTACCACCAGGTCGGACAGATCGTCACAAACCCGGACGGATCGATCAACGTCGCTGCGACCCGCCTGCAGCAGGCCGAAGTGCCTTACAACGAACCTTTCACCCTCCGCGATACCGCTGTCTCGCCGGTCACCCGTTACACGATCACCAATGGCTTGGCCTATGACCTCTTCCCGAACCGCGTTCAATTCTACAACAACTTTCTGTTCAACCAGCGTCTTTCCGAGCAGACCGACACACGTCAGGTCTTCCCGATCCTCTATCCCGGCAACCCTGGCAACGGGCTGAGCGGCGTCCCAGGCACCTCAGGCTTCGCCGAGCCGGTCGTGCTGACGCCCTTCGATACACAGCAGAAGGTCGACTACTATCGCGATGTTCTGGGTTTCCGCGGCGACCTGCCCAACTGGTTCACGCTCAAGAACCTGCATTACGACCTTGACGCGCAATACAGCATGTCGAAGGGAACCTACACGACGGACATCGTTTATTGGGACCGCTTGAACGCCGCCAGCGCGCCCGGCGGGTGCAACCCGAACTTCGTCAATGGATTCGAGGGCGGCCCCTCAATGGTCTCGCTCGGCGATACAGCGACCTGCGTGCCGATCAACTGGACCCAGGACGCCTTCAACGGCACCTTTTCGCCTCAGGAGTTGAAGTTCCTGACCGGGACCGACACCGGCCACACGACCTATGAGCAGGCCTATATCCAGGGCGATGTCAGCGGCGATCTCTTAGAGCTTCCCGCGGGGCCGCTTGGATTTGACGCCGGCTTCCATGTGCGGCGCGACCGGATCCATGACCAGCCGGGTCCGGAAACCCTTGAAGGCAACAGCTGGGGCCTCTCCAGCGCTGGCGTCACCGAAGGCTCGCAGCAGGTCGGCGAATTCTTCGGCGAGTTCCTTGTTCCGGTGGTCAAGAACCTGCCTTTCGTCGAGAACCTGAGCCTGCACGTCTCTGGCCGTTACTCCGACTACAATACCGTCGGCGACGCCAAGACCTATAAAGCCGGGGTCGACTGGAAGATTACCGACTTCCTCTCCTTGAAATATGTTCAAGGCACCTCCTTCCGCGCCCCGCAACTTTATGAGCTCTATCTCGCCGACCTCACAGGATATTACGGCCAGCTTTCAGTCGACCCTTGCATCGACTATGTTGCGCGTAACGAACCTGCCAACGTTCAGAAGAACTGCGCGGCCCAGGGCGTTCCGGGCAACTACGGCGGCGCCGGCCCATCTGTCCTCGTCTATTCAGGCGGCGGCATCGGCAATCTGGCCCCGGAAACTTCCCTGTCGCGGACGATCAGCCTGGTGTTCCAGCCGCACTGGTTCGGACTGAACGCCGGCGTTCAGGTCGATTACTATGAAAACCATATCCGCAACGGCATTCAGCAGTTCGGACCGGCGAATATCCTCTATTCCTGCTATGATTCATCGACCTATCCAAACGACGGTTTCTGCAAACTCTTCACGCGGGACACCAATCCTAACTCGCCAACTTACCAGAACATTCTGGATGTCTATAATAACTATGTGAACGTCGCCAATGTCCTCGACCGTGGCCTCGACGTGACTCTCTATTATGTCCAGAAACTGCCTTATGACGTGCGGTTCCGCTTCGACAGCCAGCTCAGCTGGACCTTCCAGGAATCGACCCTGCTGCTCCCGGGCACGCCTTCAATCGATTACAACGGTACGGTCGGAACGCCGAGCTTCGTCGGCAACATGAGCTTCCGGTTCGACTGGCACACCTGGACGTTCAACTGGTTCGTCAACATGGTCGGTCACAGCTCGGACAACAAATTCCTGACCCTGCCGATCAACTTCGAAGGGACCGGCGTGGCGGCCAATATCGTCGACTACGCGCCGTTCTATACCGTCAGCACCATCTCGGTGCGCAAGCGGCTCGGGCCGGACCTAACGATTACGGCCGGTATTTCCAACCTGTTCGATATTCGTCCACCCGACTACTCGGTCAACGGTTACGATGCCGTGCTCGGCACCTTCCCCTTGTCCAGCCAGTACGACATTTACGGACGGTCTGGCTTCATACAGCTCGACAAGAAGTTCTGATCCTCACCCGATCAGATCGGCTATGCGCGGGGCGGCCTTCGGGCCGCCCCGTTGCATTTGAGTTTAGGGCGGCCTTCGGGCCGCCCCGTTGCGTTTGAGTTTAGCCAGCCGCGTCCATCAGTCTGGCGAACCGCTCGAACAGATAGAGGCTGTCGGTCGGGCCCGGGCTGGCCTCGGGATGGTGCTGAACGCTGAACACCGGTCGATCGGAGAGGGCGAGGCCCGCATTGGTGCCATCGAACAGAGAGACGTGGGTTTCATGCATGGCCTCGGGGAGGCTGTCCCGGTCAACCGTGAACCCATGGTTCATGGAGACGATCTCCACCCTCCCGGTCTTAAGGTCCTTCACCGGATGATTGGCGCCGTGGTGACCCTGCTCCATCTTAATGGTGCGGGCGCCCTGCGAGAGGGCCAGCATCTGGTGACCAAGACAGATGCCGAAGACAGGCAGGCCGCTGTCGACCAGCTTGCGAATTTCTTCAACGGCGTACGCGCCCGTAGCGGCCGGATCTCCGGGCCCGTTCGACAGGAGAACGCCATCGGGCTTGCGCGCTAGAACCTCCTCCGCCGTCGTCCTGGCTGGAAACACGCTGGCGCGGGCGCCGATCGAAGTCAGACCCCGCAGGATGTTGCGCTTGATCCCATAGTCCATCACGGCGACCTCATAGGCCGGCTGAGGTCTGGGTTGAGCGTACCCCTCAGGCCAAGCCCAAAGGCCTTCCTCGAACGTAAAGCTCTGAAGGGTGGTGGCGTCCTTGGCGAGATCGAGCCCGACAAGGCCCGGCCATGACCGAGCCTCCTCGATCAGGGCGTCAAGATCAAACCGCCCTTCCGGGTCGTGCGCGATGACGGCGTGCGGCATGCCATGCTCGCGGATAAGCCGGGTCAGCGCGCGGGTGTCGACGCCGGCAAGGCCCACAACGCCCCGGCTCTTCATCCAGGCGTCGAGGCCGCCGGTTGCGCGCCAGTTCGCCGGCTCGGTCGGGAGGTCGCGCAAGACCGCGCCCCTCGCCGTCGTGCGGGCGCCCTCGCCGAATTGTTCGGTGTCTTCGAGGTTTACGCCCACATTGCCGATGTGAGGGAAGGTGAAGGTGACGATCTGCGCCATGTAGGACGGGTCGGTCAGAATCTCCTGATAACCGGTCATGGCGGTGTTGAAACAGACCTCGCCGACAGCCTTGCCGACCTGGCCGACCCCGACGCCCGCCAGCACCACGCCATTGGCCAGCGCCAGGACGCCGGTGCATCCGCTCGGCAAGCTGGTCATGGCGCTGATTCCTTGTGCTTGGGAGCGGACAAACGGCGCGGTGTTTACGAACCTGCCAAGTTGGGGTCAATGTAGAGATCAAGCAGGAACCCCCCGAGAACCGATATGCTCCTGATGAAGCCAAACTGCGAGTGCTGCGATCTGGATCTTCCCGCCGACCGGGCCGGGGCCCTGGTCTGCTCCTTCGAATGCACCTTCTGCCAGGGATGCGCCGCTGAACGCTTCGGGGGTCTCTGCCCGAACTGTCGCGGCGAGCTTACCGCCCGACCGCCCCGGGCCGCCGTGCTCTGGGACCGGTTTCCTCCCTCCGGCGAACGGATCACAAAATCCCATCCACCGTGCGCGGCGTGAAACTTGGCTGTTCCTGGAACCGTTAACGCCGGTTATCGTTTGCGCGTTGATGAGTGGCCTGACCGTGTGAGGACAAGACGATGAAGACCTTCTTGGTGACCCTGGCGGCAGGCGCCGCGATGTTGAGCTTCGCGGCCGGCAAGGCCGAGGCCGGTTCAAGTCCGGCGCCGGAATTAATCCGGAGCGGCGACATCGCGGTTACGCCGGCTTTGCTTGGCCCCGTCCAAGCCCAGGGCCTGTTCGAGAAGACCCAGTTTTGGCTCTGGGGCGGACGCAACTACTGTTGGTATGATTTCGGCTGGCACGGGCCGGGCTTCTACTGGTGCGGCTATGCAAATCGTCGCGGCTACGGCTGGGGCGGCCCGGTCGGCTGGCGCGGCTGGGATCATGCCCGCGGCGGGGGCCGTGGGTTCCATAGCGGCCCCTATCATGGCGCTGGCGGCTTCCACGGCGGCGGCGGCGGCCACGGGGGCGGCGGTTTCCATGACGGCGGCGGGCATGAGGGCGGCGGCGGCCATCCGAGCGGCGGTTTCCACGGCGGCGGCGGGGGTGGGGGCCACCCCTCTGGCGGCCATAGCGGCGGCGGCGGCCACCATCACTAAATCATCAGGGCGCGGCGGTTCCGCCGCGTCCAAGCCTTCCGACTGGGAGGAGCGACCTGCGCTGACCGTCATCCTTGCGGCCACACCTCCGGATCGGCCGATGCGCCGATCGGGCCCCTTGCGCGAGATTGGGTGTATGGCGAGGCAGGGCGCCCCTCAGACCTGAGGGCCCCGCGGGGGCGGAAATCAACCCGACGCCGCGATCCGCCTCCGGCGCCCGCCTACACGATCCGGCTTTGCTTACCCCAATAGGCATCGCGGATCAGGCGCTTATAGAGCTTGCCGGTAGGGTGGCGCGGCAGTTCAGCCATGAAATCGATGCGCCGCGGCGCCTTTACATGGCTAAGGTTGGCTCTGGCGAAGGCCATCAGTTCCGCAGCAAGCGCCGCATCCCCGGCCTCTCCCTGCGCCGGCTGAACCACTGCAACCACCTGTTCGCCCATTTCTTCGTGCGGCGCGCCGATCACCGCCACGTCGGCGACCTTCGGATGGGTCACGAGCAGGTTCTCGACCTCCTGGGGATAGATGTTGACCCCGCCGGATATGATCATGAAGCTCTTGCGATCGGTAAGGTATAGATAGCCGTCTTCGTCGATCCAGCCGACATCACCGAGGGTCGACCAGCCGTGCTGGTTTTTGCTTTCGCGAGTCTTCTCGGCATCGCCGTGATATTCGAACTCCGCTCCGCCAGCGAAGTAAACCATACCCTCAGCGCGAGCCGGCAAGGGCTCGCCGTCCTCGCCGCAGATCATCACTTGCGCGGTCAGTCCCTTGCCGACCGACCCCTTATGCGTCAGCCACTCCTCGGAATTGATGGCTGTAAAACCGTTGCCTTCGGTGCCGGCGTAGTACTCGTGGATGATGGGTCCCCACCAGGCGATCATCTGCTCTTTGATCGGGACCGGACAAGGCGCGGCGGCATGAAACACGCCCTTAAGCGAGGAGATGTCGTAGCGGGCACGGGTCTCAGGCGGCAGTTTGAGCATGCGCACGAAGTGGGTCGGCACCCACTGGGCGGTCGTGATCTTGTAACGCTCGATCAGTTGCAGCGCCGCTTCTGGATCGAAATGCTCCATCACCACCACCGTGCCGCCGAGAGCCTGCATGGCCATGGTGAAGCCCAGGGGCGCGGCGTGATAAAGCGGCGCTGGCGACAGATAGATGCTGTCCGGCGTCCAGCCGTAGAGCATCTGGCCGAGGGCGGTCAGCGGCGAGGGGGTGTCGATCGGCTGGTCAGGCGTGATGGCCCGCTTGACCCCCTTGGGCCGTCCGGTCGTGCCCGACGAGTAAAGCATCGCCGAGCCCGCGCTCTCATCGGCGATCGGCGTTTCAGGGAAGGACGAACGCGCGCGCTCAAAACTCTCGAAGGGCGGGTGCGCCTCGCCGACCATGTAAAGTTTAACACCTGGGATCAGGGCGACGACAGCATCGGCGACTGCGGATAATGCGGGCGCCGCGACGAAGGCTTTGGCCTTACAGTCTTTGACGATGTACTCGACCTCGCCCGCCGTGAGCTTTGAAGAGATGCAGGTGAAGCGCAGACCCGAACGCTGGGCCGCCCACAGGAGTTCGAAATAGCGCGGATGGTTGTCGAGAAAAAAAGCGATGGCGTCGCCGGTTGCAAGACCGATCGAGCGGAATAGCTGCGCCCCCTGATTTGAACGGGCGTCAAGCTCCGCATAGGTCACCGTCTCGCCAGAAGCGGCCATGATGTAGGCGGGTGTGTCGGGTTTGGCTCGCGCATGGTGCGAGGGGTGCATGGGGGTTCCTCCATATCAACGCGGCGTCGCCTTCAGTGGGAGACTTATCGTCGTTCAGGAACGAGTATCGCGGCGCGATGCCCTAGGGAAGGGCGAGCCTGAAGCAAAACGCCCGGCTACGCTTTCGCCGCCGGGCGTTTGATCGGAGGCTAGCGCCTCGGCCTGGCCTACTTCGCGCCGGCTTTGGCTGGAGCGGCGGCGGGTGTCGTCGCCGTTTCCTTTTCCTTAGCGCGTGCGCCGGCGAGGATGTTGCGCAGAGCATAGTTGCCCTCATGACAGGCGTACTCGTAGATCTCGCCTTTCAAGGGGTGGAACTCATATTCCCCGCCCCAGTCCGCCGCCCACATCGTAGGGTCATGGATGGTAAACTGGTAGAGCAGACGGTCCGGCCCCACGCGCGTGAAGCGTTCGATCACGGTCAGGTCTTTCCAAGACCCATGGTAGGCTTGTCCCGCCGGGATGTTGGTGGTTTCCACGACCAGGGTCTTGCCTTCCCAGTGCCCGATGGAGTCGCCCATCCAAGGCCGCACGCCGTCGCTACGATGGGTGGAGTTCAACCGGATGATGCGCACGTCGTGCACCATCTCCACGCGGATCGCCACCGCGTTCGGACTTTGGACGATCTGGTAGTCGTTATTGTAAAAACCGTTGGCCAGCATCGGGGGACCGGCGTTGCGACCAAAACCCATCACGCAACGTTCGCCGAGCGAGCGGTTTTCGGGGTTGTCGTAGACGTCCCGGAACATGGCGCGATAGTCCGGCGGAGTGACGCCGGGCTTGAACGGCGGCGCTTTGCCGCCCGGAGCGGTGATGATCGAGGTGCGCGGCTCGCCGTTCACGCGCATCACATAGGCGCCAGGATCAAGCCAGCCGTAATTGTATCCGCCCACTGCGCCGCCAGCCGCGGCAAACTCGGGCCGAGTGCCGGGCGGGGGGGCGTCGCCGCCTTTGGTGGGTGGGGGCGCGTTGGGATCGGTGGGTTTGGCGTCTTGCGCCTGCTCTTCGACGACCTTGTGTTCGAGCTTCTTGACCTCTTCAGGCGTATAGACCGCGCGATCGCCGAGCGACGCCGGCCGGGTTTCGGGGGTCATGCTGGCGTTGGTCCAGTTGCCGCCGATGTCGGGCTGGCCGAAACTGGTCATCGGTGTCTTGTAGACCGCCTGTGCCGACGCGACGGCGGCCACGGTCAGAGGTACGGTGAAGGATGTGGCGCATAGGACGGTGGCCAGGGCGATGAGGTGGCCGCGTTTCATGGTGTTTCTCCCAAGCCGCGCCACTTTACCGGGCGCATATTGATCGCTCAGCATAGCACAACTTCAGCCGACGCAACGCCAGATTTGTAAACCCGGTATGGCGTGGCGACCGCGAGGGGGGCCTGAGGACGTCAGAGGGTCGGCTTCGGCGCCTGCGCCCGGGTTGGAGACGTGGATGGGCTTGGGCCTGCCTCGCCGATGTGGGCGACGAGGAAGGCCTCTACCTCAGACAGAACCCTGGTCCACTCGTCAACGGAGGAGGGGCCGTGACCCATACCTTCTATCTCGATGTAGCGGACCGGCTTCCCGGCGCCTTCGAGCGCGCGCTTCATTTGCCGGCTCTCTTCAATCGGCACGATGTCGTCCTGGTCGCCATGGATCAGAAGCGTTGGGGTCTTCCACCCCGAAGCGAGCCTATAGGGGGAATGCGCCAGCATTCTTGCTGCATCGGCATTCGGATCGCCCTGCGATTTGACCCAGTAGGCGTAGCGGGCCGAGTCTGCGCCGAAGGAGCGCTCGAACTTCATATTGCCGACCAGATCGCTGACGCCATCGACGCTGACGGCGCATTTGAACACCTCCGGTTCGACGGCCGCGGCGTAGAGCGCCTCGTATCCACCGTAACTCCCGCCGACCACGCAGACGCGGGCGGGGTCCACCTTGCCCTCCGCGATGAGCGCCTTGGTGGCGTCCATCACGTCCTCATGCATGCGTCCGCCCCATTGGCCGTATCCTGCCTCGGCGAACTTGTGGCCAAAGCCGCCTGAACCGCGAAAATTGGGCTGCAGCACCACGTAGCCGCGCGACACAAGATATTGCACCCAGAGGTCGTAGGTGAGTTCGTCGCGGACCTCCGGGCCGCCATGCGGCATCACGACGAGCGGCCAGGGTCGCTGCGCGGCTGCGGACGGCTGGGTGACGTAGCCAGTCAGCTCGACGTGGTCGCGGGTCTCGAAGGTGAAGCGGCGTGTCTTCGCCAAGCGGGCTTCGCTGAGCTTGGATTGCTTGTCGCCAAGAAAAGCGATGTGGTGGAGGTCCACATCATAGATATAGTAGGTGCCCGGCGCATCTGGCCCTTCGACGAACAGAATCCACTCCTTGTCGTCCTTCGACTTGGAGACAATGCTCAGGTTTCGCTCGCCCTTGAAGTACTTGCTGAGGCCGGCCAGATTCGCGGTAAGACGAGGCGACGTGAAATCGCACCTGTAGGTGTCGATCCAATAGCATCCGGCGATGATCTCCCCGGTCTCCTCGTCCTGAATGATGTCGTCCACGTCGTAGGTAGGGTTCGACCAGACGACCGGCCCGAGCTTCATGGTTTGCAGGTCGAAACTATGGACGCTCTTGGTGTCCCCGTCCGCCGGCCCATCGGGCTTCGCAGCGACGTAGATCGTTCCGACGTCGCCAACGCCCAGGAATTCATACTTGGCGAGTTCTCTCTGCTCCTTGCGACGGAAATCGACGATCTTGGTCCAGGTTTTCTCGCCGGGCGCGCGGCCTTGCAGGGTTAGCCATCCTCCACCGCGCTCAAGGGTCCGCGTGACGATGTGGCCCTTTCGGTCCGAGCCGTATTCGATGATGTCCGTATCGCCATGCTCGAGCACTTCACGCTTGCCCGTGTGAACATCGACCCGGTCCACCTCGATCGATTGCAACTCAGGCCAAATGGTCAGCAGGACATGATCTGGGTCGTGAGGCAGAACGTTCTCGATCTCCGAAAAATCGACCCGGGCGCGCTTGCCCTCCAGCTTTGCATTAAAGAACACCGGTGGGCTCTTGCCATCGATGGGGAGGATCATGTGGATCGGTTCGTCGAAGGTTCGGGACTCGTTGCCAAGCTCAAGACCCACGGGGCCCGAAATACTGACCAGCAGGCTGTCTTCCGTCTTCCAGTCGAGGAAGCTGACGTAGCGCCGCCACTTCTTCTTCGCCAATTCCGGGCTTACATGGCCCGTCTTGTAGATCGCCGTCGCCTTGCTCGGATCAGCGACGTTGACGAGGAGAATCTGATCCACGTCATCGACGCGACGGACGATCGCGAGCTTCGTTCCCGACGGCGAAAGTCTGGGCATCGACAGTTCGACCGGAGCCGTGAAGTCTTTCAGGGTCAGGCCCGTCAAGCCGGGCTTGTCGATCAGAGCCTTGGCCGGATCATCCACCGCTCGTGCGCCCGTAGACAAGCCGATCGCGGCCGTCATGGCGATCGCGGCGCCCCACTCCACTCTGAACATGCGAACGCCCCACCTGCAGCCCTGGGACAAGCTAGGCGGTTCGCATCAGACCGCCAAGCCTGGTCGACCGCGACCGAGTGCTGCGAGCCTCAGCGCCCGAAGTAGGGCGCAAGACCGGCCAGGAAATCCTGCTTGCCGATCTCCACCCCGTTGTGGCGCAGGATCGCGTAGCTGGTGGTGGCGTGGAAGTAGAAGTTCGGGGCCACGAACTCGAACAGAAAGACCTTGGCGGGGAATGTCACCTCGTTCGGTCCGACCTTCATGGCCACGGTTCGATCCTCCGCGCCGTCGAACATGGCCTTGTCGATCCCGTTCAGGAAGGCGACCGTCTTGGCGATGCGCTCCTTGAGTTCCGGTATGGTGGTCTCGGTGTCGGGAAAGCTCGGCGCCTCCACGCCGGCGAGACGAGCCACGCCGCCCTTTACCGCATCCGACGCAATCTGGACCTGGCGCGACAGAGGGTGCATGTCGGCCGCGAGGCGCGCGGTCACCAGCACCGAAGGGTCGATCTTCTTGGCTTCGGCGTGGGTTGCGGCCTTGTCGAGGATCGTCGACAGGCTGTTCAGCATGTTCACGAAACCTGGGACTGAAGCCTCGTACATGGAAAGGGACATGAGGTATTTCCTCCGGCGGGGGATTGGGAATCTTATCGATGTTTAGATGTCGGGTGGCGATTCAGCAAGCCGCCGCTTGCCTTCCCTACCGGACATTCCAATAAGACCGCCAGACTTAAAGTCCTAAGCGAAGACCGACGAGGAGACGACCATGGCGACGCCCACCTTCGAAACCCTGCTCTACGGCGTGGAGGACGGGATCGCCACCATCACGCTCAATCGGCCGGACAAGCTGAACGCCTTTAACGCCAGGATGATGTCGGAGCTGATTGCGGTATTCGACGATACGGACGGGGACGATGAGGTGCGGGCCGTGATCGTCACCGGCGCCGGCCGAGCGTTTTGCGCCGGGGCGGATCTGTCCGGCGGCGGCGGCACCTTTGACCGCTCCAGCCCTCAGGCGGTCGAGCGCGAGGAGGGCAAGGTCGGCGACATCTACCGTGACGGCGGCGGGCGGGTGACCCTGCGCATGTACGAAAGCCTTAAGCCCATCATCGCTGCGGTGAACGGACCGGCTGTTGGCGTGGGCGTGACCATGCAGTTGCCGATGGACATCCGCATGGCGTCCACCGATGCCCGGTTCGGCTTTGTGTTCGCCCGGCGGGGCATCACCCCCGAGGCGGCGTCCTCCTGGTTCCTGCCAAAGCTCGTCGGCCTGTCGGCCGCGCTTGAGTGGTGCTACACGGGCCGAGTATTTTCGGCTCAGGAAGCGCACGAGCGCGGGCTGGTGCGCTCGCTGCACGCGCCCGAGGATCTCTTGCCCGCCGCCAGAGCCTTGGCTCGCGAGATCGCAGACAACACCGCGCCGGTGTCGGTGGCGCTGACCCGTCAGATGCTGTGGCGCATGGCGGGCGCGGACCAGCCGATGGAGGCGCATAAGGTCGACAGCCGCGCCATCCAATCCCGCGGAGCGGCGGCGGACAGCAAAGAAGGGGTGTCTTCGTTCCTGGAAAAGCGCGCGCCCCACTATCCCAATAAAGTGTCGAGCGACTTGCCGGATGTCTTCCCCGAATGGGAGAGCAAGGTCTTCCGATAGTCGAGGCGGCTAGATCAAAGGCGGCGGCTCGGGCGCAAGGGTCGCCGCCGGAACCGTGGCCACCGCACCTAAGGAGGCGGTGATCACCGCAAGGATGGCCAGGATCTGAACCGGCGATAGTCGCTCGTGCAGGAATACAAAACCCGAGAGGGCCGCCACGGCGGGCTCTAGGCTCATAAGGATGCCAAAGACGCGGGTCGGGAGCCGGGTCAGCCCGACCATCTCGCATGAATAGGGTATCACGCTCGACATGAGCGCAACCAAAAGCGCCATTGGCCAGATCGTGGTCGATAGCAGCGCGCGCCCAGCGTGCGCAATGCCGAAGGGCGCCACCAGCAGGGCGGCCACCAGGCCGCCCATGGCGACGGCCGCGCCGCCGTGCTCTGCGCCGGCCTTCTGACCAAAGATGATGTAGAGGCCCCAGAAGCCGCCGGCCGCGAGGGCCAACGTCATGCCGACCGGATCCAGGGGTTTGGACAGCCCCTTTAGCGGCAGGAGAAGCAAAAGCCCTGCGACGGCTAAACCGACCCAGATCATGTCGCTCAAACGGCGCGAATGCAGCACCGTCACCGCCAGCGGCCCGGCGAACTCCAACGCCACGGCGATACCCAGCGGGATCGTCCGAAGGCTAAGGTAGAAGGTCAGGTTCATCACACCGAGCGAAAGCCCGTATGCGACCAAGGAGGGAAGGCTGCGAAGCTTGAGCCGCCGCCGCCATGGCCGCCAGACCGCCAGCATGATCGGACTGAAAATCATCAACCGAAGCGCAGCTGCGCCCTCGGCGCCGACACTTGGAAACAGTCCCTCGGCCGCGGCTGCGCCGATCTGCACCGACACCATAGAGATGAGCAGAAGGCCGATCGGCAAAGCGAAGGCGGGGAGGGGCGATCGGTTGATCATGCACCCGTGTAGCCGGGCGAATCGAACGCGCAAATACTGAACCCATTGCCTAACTGTTCAGTCGATGTTACTTCGTCATATGCTTAACCAATCGGGTGAGCTGGATCGCCTGTTTCACGCGCTCGCCGACCCGGCGCGCCGGGCGATGATCGAGCGACTGACCCTAGGCCCTGCGCCTGTCAGTGAATTGGCGCGCCCCCTGCCGATGTCCCTTCCGTCGGCCATGCAGCACCTGGGCGTGCTCGAGGCGGCGGGCTTGGTGCGGTCAGAAAAGGTCGGTCGGGTGCGCACCTGCGCGATCGAGACCGGGGCGCTCAACCAGGCCGAGCGGTGGATCAACGCGCGCAGACGCGCGTGGGAAGGTCGGCTCGACCGCTTGGACGACGATCTGAAAACGCTCTCAAAAGAGGGAGATGGCGAATGACCCGCCCAGACGAGGCCGCCGCCGCACCGCCGCCGCTCCGGATATCCCGAACCCTGCATGCGCCGATCGAGACCGTGTTTGAGGCTTGGAGTTCTGCTGAGCATCTGAAGCAATGGTTCAGCCCGGACGCCTACACCACGCCTGACGCACGAGTGGAGATGAGGGTCGGCGGCCCGTTTGAGATCTGTATGCGCTCGCCGACAGGCGAAGAGCACTGGTCGCGAGGGACCTTCTTGGACGTGATCCCCTTCACGCGGCTGGTCATTGATATGCAGGTCTTTGACCGTCAAGGCTCGCCCCTGTTCGGCGCCCGCACCGAGGTGGACTTCTCTGCAACCTTGGGCGGCACGCGGCTCGATATCGTTCAAACCTATGCCATTGTTGATCCAGCGATGGCGTCGCTGATGCTCGCGGGCGCATCGGATGGCTGGCGCACCACACTGGATAAACTCGAGCGGGAAGTCTTAAGCGCCTCCGGCGCCAGCGCCCAGACGATCCGCTCTGTGGTTCATGCGAGCTTCCATCTTGAGCGCACCTATGAAGCGCCCGCGCCGCGCCTCTGGCTGGCGTTGACCGACGAGGCCGCTAAGTCGAGATGGTTCGGCGGCGCGCCTTCGCAGTGGACGTTGATCGAGCGTGTCATGGACGTGCGGCCTGGCGGGCGCGAGCGCGTCAAGGGGCGATGGCAGGGAGGAACGGTGACGACCTTCGACGCCGTCTATCACGATGTCGTTCCGAATAAGCGCTTGGTCTATAGCTACGAAATGTACATCGACGACAAGAAGATCTCCGTGTCGCTCGCCACCATGCAGATCGAGGCGGACGGGGCCGAGACGATCCTTAAAGTCACCGAGCTAGGCGCGTTCCTCGATGGCTATGATGACGCAGGATCGCGCGAGCACGGAACAGGCTTGTTGCTCGACGCCATAGGCCAGACGCTGAACGACTGAACTGTTTAGGGCTTTAGCGCGGCGGCGTAGGCGGCGAGGTCGATCATCTCAGCGTCGGTCAGCTTCGCCGTCACACCCTGCATGACCAGGGCCTCAGGCTCGCGCCGGCTCTTGGCTCTGAAGGCGGCCAGCTGCCGGAAGATATAGGAGGGCGAACGGCCCGCAATCGGCGGCCCGGAGGCGGCGCCCCTAAGACCTAGGCCATGACAGAGGGTGCAAGACTGGGCGTTCGGGCCGCCGGTTCCGGCAAGGGCGCGGCCCCTTCTGATCGCGCCGACGGGGACGAATGCGGTGTAGGCGACGTGGCCGTCTCTCTGCTCAAACGCCTTAAAATCGGCCGGCGTCTCAATGATGCGTTGGCCGAGCGGGGTCCAATCCGCTCCCGACACGACGTAGACGAAGGCGGCCGGGGTCGGCCGCGGCGTTGCAGCGCTCTCGACCACGCGCACGTGCGAGGTGAAGGTCTGGCGGCTGAAGTACGCCGCGGCGGCGCGGAGGTCTTCGGGGTCCACAGTCTTGGCTATGCCCGCCATAAGGCGCGCAGGAACCCAATCTGGTCTGAGGTTGGTCCGTTTGCCGGATTTTAAGGCCTCCACCTGGCGCACAATGTAGTCTGGCGGCAGGCCGGCCAGGCTCGCGTTCTCAGGCCGGCCCTCTCCGGCGGGAAGGTGGCAATAGCCGCAGGCGAAGCCGCCAGGCTTGGACGAGCGGGCGACGATCGCCGGCATGGCGGAATGTTCCGCCGGGCGCCAGTCCACGGCCAATCCGCCGTCGTGGATCATAGCCTCGGTATAGGTCTGGTCCGAACCCGGGCGGCTTATCCTTTGGGTTGAGTCCCATTGCGGCTGGGAGGCTGAGGGCGCGCCGGTTGGAAACGCCCAGTCCGGCCCCAGGGCCAAAAAAGCCGCCCCAGCAGCGCTTATGATCGGTGCGACGTTCAGCCTCGGGTCCCCCCGGAACATAATCCTCTAGCGCCCGGAGTTTGACAATAAAGCCGGCGTGAAGCCCGGCTTGACGCTCGGTTAACTGCCGCAGGGTCTAATCGATCGACCACAAGGGAGGCTCGGTGGCCGAACCCGCTTATCAAGATCCGACGCCAGCGCCGACGCCGGCGATTGGCCGCGCGCGCCGTGCCTTGGTCAAGCGGCTCGCCGACGTCGTTTGCCTGCCGGGCAGCCGGGTCAACGCGTTTGAGCGGGCGATGACCGCAGATCTCCTGGTTGAAATGCTTCGCGAGGGCGAACCGTCAGAGCGGCTGCGTACGGCGCGCCGGCTGGTTGGCCTGACCGAAATCCCCACCAGTATCTTGAGGTTGCTGCTCCGCGACGACATCGCGATCGCCTCGCCCCTGCTCGCGGACGGAACCATCATCCCCGATTCGGAGCTCATTCTCTGCGCGCACAGCGCCAGCATAGAGCACCGACGGGTCATCGCCGCCCGGCGCGAGATCTCCGAACTGGTCGTCGATGCGCTGATCGAAGCTGCGGAGTCCGACGTCATCGAACTTCTGCTCCGCAACGCCGGTGCAAGGTTCACCGCCACCGGGATCGAGCGGGTTGTCGCTGCGTCACGCGATCATCCGCGTTTTATCGGCGGGCTTCTGCGACGCGGAGAACTGAGGCCGAGCCACGCCTATGTCATGTTCTGGTGGAGTGATCCTGAGGCTCGGCGAACCATCCTGCAGCGCTTTGCGGTGTCGCGCGAAGTGCTGCAGGACGCCTCGGGCGACATCTTCCCGCTGGCGACCGCCGAAGGCTGGCAGGACCCCCTGGTTCGCAAGGCCCTCCAGTTCATTGAGCGGCGCCAGCGCAATCGCGCCGCCCTCGACAAGAGCCCGTTTCAGAGTCTCGAGGACGCCATCGCCGCCGCCCAGGACGGCATGACGCGCGATCTCGCATCCGAAATTTCCTATCTGGCCGGGATCAAGCCGACCACGGGCGCCAAGATCTTCACCGATGCCTGCGGAGAGCCTCTGGCGATCCTTTGCAAGGCGACAGGCCTGCCGCGCTCGGCCGTCAAGGCGCTCTGGAGGGGCCTGCGGCGACCGGAGGCGGACTCGGCCGGACGCGCGACGCCGGCCCTCGAACGCAGCCTGATCACCTATGACATGATGGCCGTCGATCGGGCCCAGACGGTCCTTAGATACTGGAACTGGTCTTTGTCTTCAGCCTTGACCCCGACCCTCGTCAGGGCCATCCGCGAGGGAGACGAAAATGCGCTCGACGAATACTCCGCGCCTCAGCGGGCGGCTATGCTGGCGCTCTCTTCGGATTTCAATGGCTGAACCGCGACCTAGCCCTGCTCCGGCAAGGCGTTGAGCCTATTCTGTCCTTGAACGGGATAGGTTCCGCGAAACGAAAATGAATAGCCAGAGCCGAATTGACCATTGTCTTCTCTTACGAAGGTCCTTAGATATTCGCGGCAGGAGTTCGATTTCTCCGTTACCGTCAATTCGCCCCAGAGCGACTGCGAGCCAAGATCCCCATGGATGACAAAGCTGAAATTATTGAGATGACCACCGATATTGTATCCGCTTATGTGGGTAACAATTCGGTTGCGGCGGCAGATTTGCCGACGCTGATCCAGAGCGTTCACAAGGCCCTGACGGGTGTTGGATCTGGGGCTGAGCCGGTCGAGACGGCGCCGAAGGAGCCGGCGGTGTCGGTGAAGAAGTCGATTACGCCCGACTATCTGATCTGCCTTGAAGATGGACGCAAGTTCAAGTCGCTGAAGCGGCACCTTCGCACTAAGTACAATATGAGCCCGGAGGACTACCGGTCCAAGTGGGGCCTGGCCAAGGATTATCCGATGGTGGCGCCGAATTATGCGCGCGCCCGATCTGAACTCGCCAAACAGATGGGTCTTGGCCAAGGCGGCCGTAAGGGCCGCTAACCGGCCCGCAGCCGGTAGAAGCGACGCCAGCCGGCCCTTTGCGGGCGTTCATGGTTTCGAATCCGCTGAGTCTTTCGCGCAACAGTTGAAGCGGGCGTGACAAGATGACTCATTTAAACCGGTGAATTCGCTTGCTGCGAGTCGCCGGTTAACAGATAGTAAGCATCACGATTCCAAGGGTTTGAAGGGGAATCTGAAGATGCTTTCGCAGCGGGAGGGCTCCGCCTCCGCAGTCCGTGCGCATGAGGAGCTTTTCGCCTATTGGGCGTCTCGCCGCGAACCCGGTCGCCTTCCGAGCCGGCGGCAGATCGATCCAAAAGACTTCAAGCGCCATCTGCCCACGGTAAGCCTGATAGATGTGGTGACTTCGCCGTGGGAAGGCCTCGCGCGCGACTACCGTCTGCGCCTGGCTGGAACCGGCCTCTATGAGGTCTATCGGGGCGAGATCACCGGCAAGCGCCTATGCGAGGTCTATGATGAGGCTTCGGCGGAGTACTGGAGGGCCGAGCTCGACAAGGTGGTGACCGAGCGCCGGCCCGGCGTCGGCTCCCATTCGTTGGCGTGGCGCGGCGCGCCCCACCTTTCGATCCTCTGGCTTCGTCTTCCCCTGGCGTCGGACGGGCGAAGGGTGGATATGATCTTGGGCTATGACGTGGTTGTGGGCTCACACGGGGAGTTCGGCCGCACCGGAATACGGGCCGCGTGATCCTTTAGGTGATGACGCGCATCGCTTCCGCGTCTCGCCGGACCCGCTGGACCATCGAAAAAAACCCGTTCGACCTCTGGGCCGAGATGGCGCTTGCAAAGCCAAGCCGCTCAAACGCTGCTTTGATGTCAAAGCCCAGCACATCTGCCGGCGCACGGTCAGAGAAGAGGCGGACCAGCACAGCCACCAGACCCCGGACGATATCGCTGTCGGAATCGCCGCGAAAGTGTAGACGTCCGTCCCTGGGCTCGGTCACCAGCCAGACCTGACTGGCGCAGCCACGCACCTTGTTGGCGTCGTTGCGCTCGGCAGGGCTCAGGGGTTCCAGCTCCCTACCGAGGTCCATAAGGTGACGATATCGCTCCGGATCCATCGGATCCCCAAGGAGATCGAATTCGTCGGCTAAGGCCTTAAGCTCGGCGGCGATGGCGTCTGACATCGGCGCCCATTAAGCCTGTGGGGCCCATTGCTCAAGGGCTGTCTTGGCAGGACTTTGGATCACTCGTTGCGCGGCGCTGCCGGAAGATGGATCGATGCGCAGAGGCCGCGGCCGGGTTCAGAATGCAGGCGTAGCTTGCCGCCCATCGTCTCGGCCAGGAGCCGCGCGATGGGCAGGCCAAGCCCCGCGCCTTCCGATTGTCGGGTAAGGGCGTCGGCGCCCTGCTCGAAAGGCCGCAAAATCCGCTGCAAGTCCTGGATCGGCACACCCGGGCCTTCGTCGGCCACATCGAAGGCGATGCTGTCCCGCGTTGTCCTGAGGCTGAGATGCACGATCCCGCCTTCTGGCGAGAAGGCGATGGCGTTCTGGATCAGTTGAACGAGGGCGGTCTTAAGCCCGCGGTCGTCGGCCATAACCCAGGGCGTCGTCGCCGGTTCGATCTGCAGGCGCACGCCACGCGCTCGTGCGTCGCCGTCCAGAGTCTCCGCGACGTCTTCCAGCACCGCCAGGGGATCTTCCGGCCTAAGGTCAAGGTCCACGACCCCCGCCTCCAGGCGCGCGACCTCGATTACATCATTGACGAGCTTGAGTAATTTCAGCCCGCTGCTGCGCACCATCTCGGCGTGTTCGCGATAGCGGGGATCGCCGATCGGACCATGCAGTTCGCGCGCGATGATCTCAGAAAAGCCGATGATGGAGTTAAGAGGGGTCCTAAGTTCGTGCGACACAAGGCGCAGGAAAGAGCGACGCCCGGCCTCCTCGGCGGCCCGACGCGCGGCGCCATAGGTGGCGCGGCGGTGGCTGGGGCCTTCATCCTCGATCCGACCGGTTGAGACGTTCATGGTTCTGGCAAGAGAGTTGCTTGGAAGGCGAGCTAAGCATGTCGCGCTTACGATTCTGTTCACAGGCGCCTTCGCAGCCGCACGTTTCGGTCGCTCCACGAGTGTTGGGGCTGGAGCGACGGTGTTCAGGCGCCTAGAACCCCAACAGGGGCGCGACCAGAGAACTAACGGCCCGCCGGGCCCTATGGGTGTAATGTGAGCGGAGTCTTGGACGGCGGATTGAAAGGGGGGGCGGCGGCCGTGCTCGGCCTCGTCCTTGCCCTGTTCGCTGCAGCCTGCTTCACCGAGCGCGCTTTGACCTTGAGCCTCTGTGCGATCGCGATTCTGATCCTGGCCCTTGGCGCCGCAGCGGTGCTTTGGCGGGCGGAGAGGACGGCAAGGGCGGCCCAAGCTCAGCGCACATCCGAACGCTTGGCGGACCAGGCGCGGGTGGACGAGCCGCCTCAGCCCTCAGTTTCCCCTGTTTCTCAGGGCCTTGATCACCCCAGCCCGATGACGAGCGCAGCCGCCCTAGCCGCTTGCGGGAACAAAACGCGCGCCGAGGCCGAGGCTCTTGAACGCGATGCGCCCTGCGCTGATCTTCTGGATCAACTCAGACAAACCGAAGCTGCACGCGATGCGGCTGAGGCCGGCCGGGCGAGGGCCGAGGCCGACGCGGCCGGGCGCGCGCGCTTTTTGGCCAATATGAGCCACGAACTTCGCACACCGTTGAACGCCATAATGGGGTTCTCAGATATCATGAGGTCGCGCATGTTCGGCGACCTCGGACCGCGTTACACCGATTATGCCGAGCTGATCCACGAATCAGGCCGCCACCTGTTGGATCTGATCAACGACGTGCTCGACATGTCCAAGATCGAAGCCCAGCGGTTCGATCTTACACGCGAGGTTTTTGATGCGCGGGAGGCGGTCAACGCCGCCCTGCGGCTGGTCCGGCTGCAGGCGGATGAGGTTGGCGTGAAG